>Ga0068711_1000419_pt1 | contig 38624 bp, 29 predicted proteins | sample MTBAKMMethaMetaG_FD_62224 | JGI IMG/M metagenome (GOLD analysis project Ga0068711, IMG submission 62224) | Enrichment culture microbial communities from Arthur Kill intertidal strait, New Jersey, USA, that are MTBE-degrading - MTBE-AKM (Arthur... | ecosystem: Environmental > Aquatic > Marine >...
GCCGAACCCAGCGATGGTGGCCAAAGTTTCACGGTTAACCAAGGGCAGTGACGACTTTAGTCGGGAACTGCCCGCTCTCGGTTTTCAAAGCTATCGGCTTTAGCCGATAGTAGTTTACTTGTCTGCCTGGAAGCTTGGGCCAGGCAGGGGGCTACTTCGCTGAGCAGCAAAGGTCAGGCGGTTCCGGGGAAAAAGGCCTTGCTGGGCCAATTGAGGATTGACGAGAACAAAACAGCTAAAACGGAGGAAATAATCACGATCCAGAAAGATAGCGGAATCAGGCAAATTCTCGGTTTTATAATATATTTTCACATCATAATCACTGCCCTGAGAAAATATAAAATTATAACCCCGCTTTTCGTAATATATGGCGCCGACCCAGAAGTTAATAGTGGTGGGTGTCAGGAGAATCCGCCATTTTCGGGCAGGGTCAATTTCTTTCAGGCGATAAAGCAACGGCCGGGACATGCTTTGCAGGTGCCAGTCGCTTTCTCTTTGTACCACAGTAGGGTCGGGCAGATTCTGCCAGACAACAAGAGCCAAAACAAAGGATGCGATAACCCCGGTCGAGATTCGCCAGATTCGACCGGGCCAGGCCAACAAAAGCTGATCGAACAAAAGTCCTATCAACAGCAGCACCAGGGGCAGTAAGAAAACGGCATTGCGGGGCACGCCGATCGACATGCCCAAAAGATTGTGGGTGATGAATAGTCCCAGTACATAGCCCACCGTAACCAATAGTATAAATCCCTGGGGATTGGCCAGATTGAAGACTTGGGTGAAGCTGCTGTTTTTTGTCCTTTGCCATAAACGAGCAAGGAAAATCAGCGTCGCAGCGGAAAGCGATATCAGCAGACAATAAAAGGCCAGCAGGTATAGACCGCCGGGAGGGCCGGTGAGGTTGTCCCATAACAGCCATTTAGTGAAGATACTGAAGGGCAAAGCGGTGCAATCGATGAGTTCTCCCATGCCATAAGGCATTAAATTGAAGGCGAAGCGAGAGTCGATAATCTGACGATAAATTCCATGATAAAGAGCAAAGAGGGCAGCACTGCTCAAGACAGCGATAACCAGACTATGCAGAAGGATATTATACAGCCGTCGGGGGGGATTGCGGTAGATAGTTGAGCAGTAGCCAATAGCGAATATCAGGTTCAAACTTAAAAGCGGCCAAAGACTGCTGAGCATTGAACCAAAAGCGACAAAATTGACCAGCACCATTAGGCAAAATATCAAGGGAGAGTATTTAAATTTTAGGGGATGCCGCATTAAATAGGCAATAAGTGCCAAACCCATATAGAAGGCGGCCAAGGCGTGGGAATAGCCCCGGGCTAAAAAAGATAGATCAAAGACAAAGGCGTTTAAAGTAACGGCAGCGAGGAGAATAATACGTAAAAGCGGGGAGCGAATTAATTGCCAGACAATCAGCCCCAAGGCGAGTACCAGCAGCACGCCGCTGGTTATCGAGGGGATGCGAATAAAGTGCTCATAACCACTAAAATATTTATTCATCAAGACAATCAACAGCGAATTAATCACATGATTATTATGGGCGTAAGGCTGGCTGTAGTGGTAAAGGGCGTTTTTAACATTCTGGCCATGAAAAGAGTAGGTAGATTCCTCATCGTAGAGAATACCGGCTGTATGGCCTTTGTATATTTTCAGGCTGATCGCCGCCAGCAGCACAAGAAGGAATAGTATCAAATATATCTTCCCGCCACTGCCCCCGATAGATTTAACCGGCAACTCTCCGGCGGAAGTGATATCTTTCTTGACAGAGGAGTTAGGTAATGGGCGGGTTCGTGATGAATTTATCCCGGATTTTTTCATCTCTTAATCTTTGTTTCGTTAAATTGAATGACAAATAATATATAACATTATTACGGATTTTGTCCGGCACAGGCAAGGACATATGTTTTTGCTTGCGATATTTATCTAACATATTGTATAATAAAAGCTTATGTAAGTGGCAGGAAAGTTGATGTTTTATTTATATATTAATTACCAAGGAGAGAGACCTGAGTTTGTCTATGGCAGATAAAAAAGTTTTGCTATGGTGAATCTATCAATGTAAAATACAAAATTCAGGTATTTTATGATAAGAGGAAGAAAAGTTTACTCCTGTAGTAAATTGAGTCATTAATAATATTTTAACAAGCAAGCAGGGGGCAGAGGACAACGAGATGAAACGATCATTCCTTGTTGGCGGGTCAACCGTATTTTTTGGGTTGGTAGTTAGTTGCTTAGTATTTTTCATTCCGGAGAGCAGTCAAGCTGAATCAGCGAGTAATGAATTGAACGTGCCACCGAAAGGATTCCAGGCACTATTTAACGGCAAAGACCTGACGGGGTGGAAGGGGCTGGTGGAGAGTCCGCCAAAGCGAGAGAAAATGAGTCCGCAAGAGTTAAGCCAGGCCCAGGAGCAAGCGAATAAGGAAATGCGTGAGCACTGGAAGGCGGAGGATGGAATACTGGTTTTCGACGGCAAAGGCGGCAGCATATGTACGGCTAAGGATTATACTGATTTCGAAATGCTGGTGGATTGGAAGATTCTGCCCGATGGTGACAGCGGGATATATCTAAGGGGAAGTCCCCAGGTTCAGATCTGGGACATCAATAAACATCCGGAAGGATCAGGAGGACTGTATAATAATAAAATCAATCCTAATAAGCCGTTAGAGTGTGCGGATAATCCGGTAGGTCAGTGGAATACCTTTCATATTATAATGACCGGTGAGCGAGTGACCGTATATCTTAACGGTAAGCTGGTGGTTGACGGCGTGGTAATGGAGAACTACTGGGAGCGGGATAAACCTATCTATCCGACGGGACAAATCGAACTGCAAAACCATGGTAATACCTTGTATTTCCGCAACATCTTTATTAAGGAGCTGGAGCCAGCGGAGCCGATTTTTAACGGCAAAAACCTCGACGGCTGGGAGTTGGTAGGCGGGCCGAAGGATGCCTGGACGGCGGAGAACGGGGAGATGCGGTGCGTCGGCGGCCGCGGTTCGGGATGGATCAGAACCAAAAAAGAGTATCGTGATTTCGAACTGACCCTGGAGTACAAGATCGGCGAGGCTGGCAACAGTGGAGTGTTTTTGCGGACACCGCTGGAGGGGAAACCTGCATACGCCGGGATGGAAATCCAGGTGCTGGACGATTATGCGGAAAAATTCAAGAATCTTAAACCGTACCAGTTCACGGGAGGATTGTATGGAGTGCAGGCGCCGCTCCGACAAGCGACTAAAAAGGCGGGCGAGTGGCAAAGGATGGATATCCTCTGCGTGGGCAGGAAGCTGAAGATATGGCTGAATGGAGTACAGGTGCAGGATGTGAACCTGGACGCCTATCCGGATAAGGTGAAGGAGCACCCCGGCTTAACCAGGTCGAAGGGCTATATCGGTTTGCAGAATCATAATGATCCTTTGGAATTTCGCAATATCAAGGTAAGAGTGATAAAAAGTGCAAACGATTGTTCTAATTGATAAATGGTTTAATATTTCAGGGAAGAAATCAGATTTCAGGAAGAAGGAAAGGATAAATAGCAGATGAACAGCAAAAAGATATCGCGGCGGAGATTTTTGGGTGGTACGGCAGCAGCAGCGGCTCTTACTGTTGTTCCCAGATATGTACTGGGCGGAACGGGTAATACACCGCCGAGCGAAAAACTTAACATCGCCGGCATCGGTATTGGTGGGATGGGTAAAAATAACGTCAAGAAGTGCGCTACGGAAAATATTGTAGCTCTGTGCGATGTTGATTTTGCTTATGCCGAGAAGGTATTTGATATTTATCCCGACGCCAAGAGATATAGTGATTATAACGAGATGCTGGACAAGCAGAAAGATATCGACGCGGTGATTATCGCCACACCGGATCATACCCATGCGGTAATCGCAATGGCGGCGATGAAGTTGGGCAAGCATGTTTATGTGCAAAAGCCTCTGACGCGTACGGTTTACGAGGCGCGGATGCTGACCGAGGCGGCGAGAAAATATAACGTGGCTACGCAGATGGGCAACCAGGGCCATTCGGGAGAAGGAGTACGTATAATATGTGAGTGGATATGGGATGGAGCCATCGGCGAGGTGCGCGAGGTACATGCCTGGACGAATCGGCCGATTTGGCCGCAAGGGGTGGACATCGAGCGTCCGACAGATAATCCACCCAAGCCGGAAACCCTAGACTGGGATAAGTGGATAGGGCCAGCACCGTATCGGGAATACAATCCGGTGTATCATCCGTTCAAGTGGCGCGGCTGGTGGGATTTCGGCTGCGGAGCGCTGGGTGATATGGCATGTCATATAATCGATGCCATTTTCTGGTCGTTGAAGCTGCGTTATCCGAGCTATGTCGAAGCTTGTGCCTCAACGTATCACAACGGGAAAGAATTGCCTCATGAGAGTTTTCCGCGGGCCTCAATTGTTCGTTACCACTTCCCGGCTCGGGAGTGTATGCCGGAGGTCGATCTAAACTGGTACGACGGCGGTCTGATGCCGCCCCGGCCCAAAGAACTGGAAGAGGGCCGAATGATGGGAGAAAACGGCAACGGGGTATTATTCGTGGGAGATAAGGGAAAATTACTGTGCGGTAATTATGGCCGAAGCCCCCAAATTATCCCTTATGTGAGAATGAAAGAGTATCAAAAGCGATTGCCGGCGCAAACTATCGAACGAATACCCGACGGTGAAGGCGGACACGAACAGGACTGGATTCGGGCGTGCAAAGGCGGCAAACCGGCAGACTCTAATTTTGATTACTCCGGTCCTTTGACAGAGACGGTGGTTATGGGCAATCTGGCAGTTCGTAATCCTCAAAAGAAACTGGAATGGGATGGCGAAAACATGAAGGTTACCAACGATGAAGAAGCGAATAAATTCGTTAAGCCGGAATATCGCGAAGGCTGGTCTCTGTAATTTGATGGCATTGATAACTTAAAAGGGAACGGGTTTTTATGTCTCACAAGAGACAAAGACACCGCAAAGCAGGCAGAGGGGGGAATCAATTAACACGGAGGGATTTTTTGCGTCGCACGGCCGGTGAGGTGGTGGGATTGGTAACCCTGCCATATCTGGTACCGGCATCGGTGTTGGGGCGGGAGGGTGGTATATCGCCAAGCAATCGGATAATAATAGCTGCCATCGGCGTAAATGGGATGGGCACCACCGATATGAAGGCCATAATGAGTAACGACGACGCCCAGTTGGTAGCAGTTTGCGATGTGGATAAGGTCCACCGGGACCAGGCCAAAGGGATTGTTGAGGAATATTACCGCCAGAAGGGACAAAGTAATTTCCTGTGCGACAGTTACGGTGATTTTCGTGAGGTAATAGAGCGGAAAGACGTTGATGCAATAACAGTGGGTACGCCGGATCATTGGCATGTACCGATATCGATTGCGGCGGCGCGGGCGGGTAAGGATATTTATTGCGAAAAACCTGTCTCGCGGTTCGTAGCAGAGGGTCGTTTACTTTGCGAAACGATTAAACAGTACGGACGGGTATTTCAGACGGGCACGCAACTACGGTCACTGCGGAATGTTCGCTTCGCCTGCGAACTGGTGAGAAACGGACGGATCGGTAAGCTGCACACCATTCGGACATATCTGCCGGTAGGATTCAAAATAGAACCGCAGTCGATAATGCCGGTACCGGAGGAACTGGATTATGAAATGTGGCTGGGGCCGGCACCCTGGGCGCCATACACGAAAAAAAGGTGCCATTATACCTTTCGTTATGTCTCGGATTACGCAGGTGGACCGATGACTGACCTGGGAGCTCATGATAATGATATCGCCCAGTGGGGTCACGGCAGCCAATTGTCCGGACCGGTATCAGTCGAGGGCAAAGGAGAATTTCCCCATGATGGATTGTTTGATACCGTAATCAGTTTCAAGGTGGAATATACCTACGCGGACGGCGTCAAGCTGATCTGCTCGACGGATCCATATCCTTCAGGAACGGGAGTACGGTTCGAGGGGGATGAAGGCTGGATTTATACTCGCATCGGCATCGATGCCTATCCGAAATCGGTTTTAAACTCGACAATCGGGCCGAACGAGATTCACCTGTACGAAAGTGTCAATCATCAGCGGAATTTCCTGGATTGCGTTAAAAGCCGACAGGAAACGATTTGCCCGGCGGAGGTTGGTCACCGCTCGGCAACGATCTGTCATATCGGTAATATCGCAATGTTGCTGGGGCGAAAACTGAACTGGGATCCGGAAAAAGAACAATTTGTCAATGATGAAGAGGCCAATCGAATGCTTTTCCGGGCTTATCGAAGTCCCTGGGTATTATGAAAATATAAGACCAGATTATGTCAATGGATGATAGAAAAGAAAGAATTGCACATATGGAAAAAAGCACCCAAAGCAGTAAAAATATAACGCGACGAGAATTATTAAGAAGAACCGGCGGGGCTATTATTGGGACAGTGGGTTTTCCTTATGTGATCGGGGCGTCGGTTTTGGGACGGGAAGGTGTGCCATCGCCGAGCAATCGGCGGACATTGGGCGGTATCGGCATGGGTGGGCAGGGGGTTTGGAACATGCAGAATTTCCTGGGCTTTCAAGAGGTGCAGGCAGTAGCGGTGTGCGACGTGGACCAGGATCGTCTCGATAAAGCCAAGAAAATTATCGACGACAAATACGGTAATCAGGACTGTGCGACGTATAGGGATTTTCGGGAAGTAATCAGCCGAGATGATATCGATATGGTATCGCTGGCTGTACCGGACCATTGGCATGCGATAACGGCGATAATGGCGGCGCGGGCGGGAAAGGATATCTTCGCGGAAAAGCCGTTGGCACTAACCATTGGACAGGGCCGGCGAATGTCCGAAGAAGTAAAGCGGGCGGGGGTGGTGTGGCAAACAGGCAGTTGGCAGCGGTCGAAGGATCATTTCCGTCTGGCGTGCGAGTTGGTTCGCAACGGCAGGATCGGCAAGGTACATACGGTAAAAGTTGGACTGCCAACGGGAAAGAGCTGCGAAGTTCAGCCGGTGATGCCGGTGCCGGAGGGCTTTGATTATGATACGTGGCTGGGACCGGCACCCGAGGCACCATACACGGAGAAACGCTGCCATTACGATTTTCGCTGGATCCTGGATTATTCGGGCGGCCAGCTTACCGACTGGGCAGCGCATCACTGCGATATCGCCAACTGGGCGATGAAAACCGAGCATACCGGCCCCATCTCCGTTGTCGGCAAAGGCGAGTTTCCCGAAGAAGGGCTGTGGAACGCAGCCGTGCATTACTGGATCGAGTGTGAGTTCGCGGCAGGATTCAAGATGATTCTCGCCGATGGAAAATATTTTAAAAATGGCGTACGGTTCGAAGGGACGGATGGTGCGTTATTTGTCAGCAGAGACGGGCTGTGGACCGAGCCGGAAGGCTTGAAACAGTCGGCGGTCAAGCCGAATGAAATCCATCTGGAGATCAGCAGAAACCACACGGGTAATTTCCTGGAGTGTGTCAGAAGCAGACGTACGACTATCACTCCTATCGAGGTAGCACACCGGGCGATTACCATCGCCCACCTGGGCAATATCGCCATGAAGCTGGGTCGAAAACTCCAGTGGGACCCCCAATGCGAGCGGTTTGTCAACGACGAACAGGCAGACAAGATGCTGGATCGGGCCGGACGCAGTCCCTGGCTGCTTTGATAAAATTTAATGGTTTTTCTGTTTCTTATAAAGGGCTAACAAAATGAGATATTTAGTGATGATGACGGGTTGGATCGGTTGGGTGTTGCTGGCAATTTCCTGCAGCGCTGAAAATATTATTCCTTTGGATAATCACCCGGTAACGGATGCCCATCCGGGGTGGAAAATGGCAGTACAGTCTTACACCTTTCGCAAGTTTACCTTTTTCCAGGCGATCGATAAGGTGAGTGAGCTGGGATTGAACTGGATCGAGGTTTACCCGACGCAGGTGGTCAGCGAACAGTGGCCGGACGTGCGGTTCCAGAATATGACGGCGGAAATCAAGGAAGCGACGCAAAACAAGCTCAGACAGGCCGGGATTAAACTGATAAATTACGGGGTGGTAAACCTAACAGAGGATGAAGCGCAGTGCCGCAAGATGTTTGATTTCGCCAAGGAGATTGGGGTTCAGACGATTATTTCAGAACCGCCCAAAGAGGCAATGGCGCTTATCGATAGGCTGTGTCAGGAATATAAAATTAAAATGGCAATACACAACCATCCCAAGCCGAGTCATTATTGGGACCCTGATACCGTACTGGCGGCATGCGAAGGGTGTAGTGAATGGGTGGGTGCGTGTGCAGATACCGGCCATTGGATGCGCAGCGGCGTAAATCCGCTGGAAGCGATTAAAAAGCTCAAAGGGCGGATAATCAGTCTGCATCTGAAAGACCTGAACGAGTTCGGCAAGCTGGAAGCCCACGACCTGCCGTGGGGTACGGGAATGGGCCAGGTAAAGGAGATTCTGGCGGAGCTGGATCAGCAGGGCTTCCAGGGGGTGTTTTCGATTGAATACGAATATGACTGGGATGATTCTGTACCGGCATTACGAAAGTGTGTGGCGTATTTCGATAAGGTGGCAGCAGCACTGAAATCGAGTGGATGGCATAACCTGCTGGCGGATGACCTGTCGAATTGCATCTTCAAGCCTGACAGTTGGACGCTGGAAGACGCAGTTTTAACCCGCAAGGGCGGGGGGGATATCTGGACGAAGGATAAATACGGTAATTTTCTCCTCGATCTGCAATTCAAAGTGGATAAGGATACCAACAGCGGCGTTTTCATTCGTACTGGGGATATAGTTGAATGGCTGCATACCGCGATCGAGGTGCAGATATTTGATTCATACGGCAAAGACAAGCCGGACAAGCACGATTGCGGCGGGATTTTCGATTGCGTGGCCCCGAGCCAAAATATGGTTCTTCCGCCGGGCCAGTGGAATCGGCTGACGATAGCTGCGGTGGATAACCACATCGATGTAGTGATGAACGGCCAGCGGATTATTGATATGGATTTGAATCAGTGGAGCGAAGCCCATAAAAATCCCGACGGTACGCCGAATAAATTCAACACTGCTTATAAGGATATGCCACGAGTGGGCAATATCGGCTTCCAGGATCACGGCCATCCGGTATGGTACCGTAATATAAAAATCAAAACCTTGGACTGAAAACAGTTTTAAAGTATGCTCTTTTAGGATAAGAATAAATAGGCCTGTCGAGGAAGATGCCATGCTTAAAGTAGGTATTATCGGCTGCGGATTTATGGGCAGAATGCATTATCGGTGCTGGAAGTCGCTGCGCGGTGTGAAGGTGGCAGCGGTTTGCGACGCCAATCCCGCGGTGGCCCAGCCGGCGAAACAAGCGGCGGGTAACATTACCGGGGCGGAAGAGGGAATTGATTTCAAAAAGGTGAAATTTTACACGGATGCAGAGAAGATGTTTGACGAGGCGGGGCTGGACGCGGTGTCCATTACCCTGCCGACATATACGCACGCTGAAGTTACGGAAGCGGCACTAGCACGGGGCCTGCACGTGCTTTGTGAAAAGCCGATGGCCCTGACCGTTGACGATTGCCGGCGGATGATCAAGGCAGCGGATAAAAGCGGTAAAGTGCTGATGATCGCCCATTGCATTCGGTTTTGGCCGGAGTATGCTAAGGCCAAAGAGATTGTGGACAGCGGTGAATATGGCAAGGTGCTGACAGCCAGCTTCAATCGCTGTGGTAGTCCGCCTAACTGGGCTGCGGATAACTGGTTCATCGACGAGAAACGCAGCGGTGGTATGCTTCTGGACCTGCATATCCATGACGCGGATTTCATCCAATACCTTTTCGGGATGCCCAAGGCGGTGGCCAGTCGGGGAGTCAAATGGTCCGATTGGAGCTGGAGCCATATTGTTACCGATTATATTTACAGCGATAAAAAATTGGTAACAGCTAAGGGCAGTTGGCTGGTGAAACCGTCTTTCGGCTTCGAAATGAGCTTTATCATTAAGATGGAAAAAGCGACCATCGTTTACGATTGCACCCGTCAGCCCGTTTTTCGGATATGTCCCGCTGAAGGTGAGGCATTTACTCCAAAAGTCAAAAAAGGAGACGGTTATTTACTGGAAATTGCCCATTTTGCCGATTTGGTAAGTGGCAAAAAAGTAGCCCCGGTTATTACGCCGCAACAGTCATGTAATTCGATTAAATTAGTTGCGGCGGAAAGGGAATCTGCTGCGAAAAAGGAGAAGGTATTTCTCTCCTGAGTGAATTTTATCATCACAATTATGGGAGGATATGTTATGGTGCGTTGCAACGGTTGGCCGGTGGGGGTATGCAACTGGTCTTTGCGAATGGACATGGAGCAGGTGGCACAGGCGATGAAGAAAATCGGGCTTGATCACGTGCACCTGTCGATCGCGCCGGTGTTGGAGAAAAGTGGAGAGACATTTCTTGATAAAGTCAAACAGCAGCAATGGACTATCAGCAGTACGATGATCGATTTTCCGCAGGAGGATTATTCCACCCTGGAGAAGATCAAGGTTACCGGCGGAATCATCCCGGAAGAATATTGGCCGGTCAATCAAGAGCGGGTGCTCCAGGCGATCGCGGCAACCGCGGACCTGGGGGTGAAGTACTTGTCGACGCATTTCGGCTTTATCGATCACCGGGATAAAGCGGGTTTAAAAAAGTTTTACCAGCGGGTGCGGAAGCTGGCGGACGCAGCCGCGAAGAAAAATGTCATGCTGCTGATGGAGACGGGCCAGGAATCGGCGGCGGATCTGCGGCGGGTGCTGGAAGAGCTAAACCATCCGGCAATTGGAGTGAATTTCGATCCGGCCAATATGATTCTTTATAATATGGGTGATCCAGTGGCGGCGGTGGGGGTGTTAGCGCCCTGGATCAAGCATATTCATGCCAAGGACGCCCTCTATACCAAGCAGCCGGGCTCCTGGGGTCAGGAGGTGCCCTGGGGCGATGGGCAGGTTAATACAGACGCGTTTTTGCGGGCGCTGAAACAGGCGGCTTATAAGGGAGTACTGGCGATAGAACGGGAACAGGGTGAAAACCGATTCGAAGATATCAAACTGGCCGCGGAAAGGTTAAGCACATATCGCGGTTAAAATCAGTGGACGGATAAAACCGGACGGCATATTCTTTTAGGAGAGCAATAAATGAGCGGGTCACTACTATTCAGCTTGAGCGTGATGATGTTTCTGGAGTACGCGATTTGGGGAGCATGGTCGCCGGTGCTGGCGGCCCGACTATTTGGCCCGCTCAAGATGAGCGGCAAGCAGACCGGATGGATTTACGCGACGATCCCGTTGGCGACGATCATCGCCCCGATGATCGCGGGTCAAACAGCCGACAAGTGGGTCCAGACGCAGTGGTTCCTGGCAGTAGCTCACCTGGTGGGCGGGATTCTGCTCTTTATCGCCGCCCGCAAAAAAACGTTCGGCGGGTTGTTTGTGGTGATGTTACTATACGCGCTGTGCTACACTGCGACAATGCCGCTGGTGAATTCGCTGATGTTCGCCCAGTTGGGAAAGGTCCTGCCGGATAACGCCGCTGTGAACGCCGCCTCCGGCAAGATATTTTTATGGGCGCCGGTTGCCTGGACGATAGTGGGATGGATACTGACGGGCTGGCGACGGATGGCAAAAGAGGAAGGTGACGGCAGCGATTGCCTGATGCTGGCGGGGATTTTATCGTTGATAATGGGGGTGTTCTGTTTCTTTCTGCCGCGGACGCCGCCGCCGGGAGCAGCGACAGCGGTATTGCCTTTCGTTCAGGCTATTTCGCTGCTGAAGGACAACTACGTCTTGATATTCTTTATCATCTCGTTTGTGGTTACGACACAACTGATGTTTTACTACCTGGGCACGGCCCAGTTTCTGACGGACCTGGGGGTCAAGAGCAAAAACGTGCCGGCGACGATGGCGATTGCCCAGGCGGTACAGGCCCTGGCAACGTGGCTGGTGCTGTCGTATTTACTGGGGCTGGGTTTTCGGGCGACTTTGACGATCGGCATCGCGTGCTGGCTGGTGATGTACCTGGCGTATTCCATAATGCGGCCGACTGGTATGGTGATTATTTCCCAGGGGTTACATGGGCTGGCGTATGTGTTTTTCATCATCGGCGGGCAGATTTACGTTAATACTATAGCGCCGCAGGAAATCCGCAGCTCCGCCCAGGCCCTGATCTTTCTGGTGACGATCGGACTGGGACTGTTCGTCGGGACACAATATACCGGCGTGGTGATGGATCACCTCAGAGTGGACGGTAAGTTTCGCTGGCGGCCGATATTTCTGGTGCCCTGCGGGGTACTGTTAGCCTGCGTAGTGGTGTTTTTCATTTTGTTTCGCGGACCAATCACTGGGTGAGTGTTGGTAGAGTAAGTCTTTTACCGGGAGCAGATTATAGCGGTCGGGTGACGGTTTGAGTTAGATCAGCGGACTAGGACCTGGCCGGCGTCGGCGACGATGATCTGGCCGGTAATCATTCGCGCCTGGTCAGAGCAGAGGAACACCACGGAATCGGCGATGTCCTGACCTTTGATTTCACGTTTAAGGATGGTTTTATCGACGTAGTAGGGTATTACCTGCTCGGGTTTGATGCCATATTTTTTGGCACAAACTCTTAAATATTGGGGGTTCCAGATTTTGGAACCTTCGAAGACATTTCCCGGACAGACGCAGTTTACGCGGATGCCGTACTGGCCCAGCTCCATGGCCCAGCCGCGGGCCATGTGCAGCTCGCCCGCCTTGGTAGCGTTATAGGGGGTGTTGTTTTTGCTGGCCTCCAGGCCGGATTTGGAGCTGATGTTGATAATGCTGCCGCCGATGGCCTGGTCGATCATGACACGTGCCGCCGCCTGCGCCATCAAAAAATAGCCGGTCAGGTTGATTTCCAGAGTCTGGCGTAATTTCTGCACCGGCAGGTCAACGAGCGGACCGGCGGGGGCGATGCCGGCGGCGTTGACTAAAATGTCCAATCCGCCCCATCTATACAATAAGCTGGCAAAAGCAGCGGCGACACTGGGTTCGTCGGTAACGTTACAGGTCAGGGTCATTGCGGAGGCGGAGGGTTGCTCGGTTTTAATCAATTCGACAGTTTGTTGGGCGGCTTGGGAGTCGATATCGGCGACAGCGACCAATGCTCCGGCTCGGGCCAGGCCAAGGGCGATACTTCGGCCCAGACCGCTGCCGCTGCCGGTTACCACCGCGATACGATTTTGAAGCTGGCCCTTTCCAGTGGAGCTAAGCTGTTGTTTACGAAAGGCCTCCGATTCCCATTTGTTGATGAAATCTTCCTCGCGGCTGGTTAAACTCTTGATGCCGCCCAGGCGCGTAGCGTGGCTGCGGATAAAGAAGGAGCTTTCGGCGATCTCGCGGGCAGCGGGGGTGATTTTTTCCTCGCCCGCGATGAAAAGACCCACTCCTTTCAGCAAAAAAGCGAGCGGCGGCTTCATCCCCTTTTTCAGCAGGGAAGTTACTTTATCAGCGATGAGTTTTGGTTTGCTGCTGTCCAGCCAGACGGGTGAGCCGTTGGCGTAAACCAACTCATCGGGTGTCAGGCTGGTGGTAGCGAGCAGTCGAAGGGCGGTCTTTTCCGCCAGAAAACCAGCGACAGCCGAGTTGTAAAAATAAGAGACCGGCAAGTATTGTCCGGTGGCGGTGAAAACCCCGTGCCGCAGATTAAGTTTGGCTTGATTAATCATGTCGGCTTCCGGCGGTTTGATTTTTATCGGTTTGGGTATTTTGATTTTTTTCAAATAGGCGGAACAGCCGTTTATCACCTTACGGACCAGCCGCAGCGCCTTTTCCGCGGAATCAGCCGAGATGAATAGGCCGTGTTTTTCCAGGAATAAAATAGCGGGTTTTTCCCCATATTTATTCTGATAATCTGCGGTCAGACCGGCGATCTTGCGCGCCAGGGTAAAGCCGGGATCAACGTATGGCACCCACAGGAAAGGCCGTATTTTGTCGGGAAAGAGTTTTTCCAAAAGGCCTTTGCCGTTTTTTGCGTTTACAAAGGCCCCGACCGTGCTGGGGTGCAAATGGATAATGTGACTATCGAGATAAGCATGTAGGTGCGCCTCGACAGAAGGCCGGGCGTCGGTTTTCAGATTATCGTCGCAGGCCAGCAGCAGCCGGTGGACGATCTCGATTTCGCGGACACTGGTTTCCATTCTCCCGATGCGGGGATTATTGATAATGCCGAGTACCTCGTCGAGCTTAATGCGGCGCCAGCCTCTTTTTTCGTTCATGTCCTTCAGGGCGGTTCCGCTGGCCTTAATGAACATATGTTGACCGTCAGCGGTTTTAACGGAAGTATTACCCCCGCCGCCCTGGACCAGTCGGGGATCTTTACCCGACTCGTTGGATATCCTGATAAGCTCTGCCAAAGCCCTGTCCATTACCATGGTCCTTTTCATTTAAAATCTCGAAACCAGTTTATTTTACGTTGAATTTGTGAAATAATCTAGCTGCTATGCCCCGGCTCCAACAAGAGGGTTTGGGGCTGGGATTGACTTTTTTCAGCAGGGTGTTTTTCCAGATAGCCGCTGTAGCCGGCAATCACCGACGAAATAACCAGCAGGACAAGTCCGATCGCCAGCAGGGATTTGGTCTTACCGCTGGTACCGTGCCATTCGCCCAGTAATATTCCCAGCAGAGAGCTGAAGAGAATGGCACTGGCCATCAGCACTGCCCAGCCGATGTATGAGGTTTCACCCATAGCCGGCTCACCCGTCTTGAAGCAGATAAACTGGGAACACCAAATGGCGCCCGCCAGGCCGGCGAAGACAAAATTCGCCAATAGCTGTTGTCCTTCGGGCATAATGTAATCACCGCCGGTCCGATTCTTGATATTAAGGAACAAACACCACAGAAAGTTAATGGTCAGTCCGCCAAGAAGAACCACCACCAGCACCGGCATACCTCGCCAGGAGATGCTGGTTGCCGGCGTGATCTCACCGGCTAATTCCTGGATCTTGACGCCGCCTTGCAGACCGAAGCTCATGGCCGAGCTCATCAGGCCAGAGAAAATTGCCACCATAATGCCCAGCTTGAAATTGAACTCCGCTACCGCTTTTTTCGCCTGCTCTTCGGAAAGCTCCCCGGTCTTGCTCATCCCCGCCAGGCCGACGAATACGATGCCCAATACCGAAACGCCGGCACTGACAACGGAAACAATACCCGGTGTTGACTGAAACAGCAGGGCAAATTTACCCTGGAGTATCGGCGGAATCAAGGTGCCTGCCGCCGAGCACAAGCCGCAGCCGATGGCCAGGCCCAGCCCGACGCCCAGATAGCGAATCATCAGTCCCCACGTTAGTCCCCCAACTCCCCAGGCGGCTCCGCAAAGGTAGCAGTACCATAGTTCATTAGTAGGTGCGGCCCGCAGCACTGCAATAACGTTGGGTGAGGTTTTAAACGCTAATATCCACGGGACGATCAGCAGGCCGAAAATGGCATATATCATCCAGTAGCTTTCCCAGGCCCATTTGGTAACCTTTTTAAACGGCAGATAGAACACCGCTCCCGCCAGTCCGCCCAGCGAAAAGATGACGATTCCCAGTGCTGGATTGGTAGCTGAGGCAAGTAATGCTTCCATGTGTGGCTCCTTAATTGAAATAGTTCCTGTATCGTAACCCAATTAAGGGTATGCAAAATCACCGTTTTGAGAGCACATTCTTTTCGTATTTACGAATCTCATCCAGCCAGGCCAAACCGGCAGGTACATTCTTTTTGCTGCAATAATAATCCCACACCGCCGCCCACGGCAGCGTCTTTAGCTCTTCCATCATCACCAGTCTGCCGGTGTAGTCCTGGTCCAGTTCTACCTTATTCAGGTCCGCCGTCGGTTCCAGCAGGCCGATTAAAAGGGCCTTGAGCATATTCCGCATCCCCAGCACCCAGGCAGCCACCCGGTTGATACTGGCGTCGAAATAATCCAGACCGATATGAATCTTGTCCAGCTTGCCGCTGCGGATAAGCTCCTTGGCGATTGCCTGTAACTCGTCGTCGAGGATAACAACATGGTCGCTGTCCCAGCGGACCGGCCGGGATACGTGCAGCAGCAGTCCCGGACAGAACAGCAGCACCGAGGATATCTTTTCCGAAATCATCTCGGAGGGATGAAAGTGCCCCGCGTCCAGGCATAAGAGCTTCTGCCGGGAGACCGTGTAACCCAGGTAAAACTCGTGTGAGCCGGTAGTGTAACTTTCCGCCCCGATGCCGAACAGTTTCGACTCGACCGCGTCCAGGTGGATGGCTGGATCGATTTTTTCCGCGAAAATCTTGTCCAGCGAATCGATCAATCGCTGGCGGGGACCAGTGCGATCGACTGGAATATCTTTATAGCCGTCAGGTATCCAATAGTTGGTCACGGTAGTCGAGCCGAGCTGCTTACCCATAGCCGCCCCGATCTTGCGGCAGGCGATACCGTGCTCGATCCAGAAATTGCGAATCCCCTTGTCTGGATGGCTCAGGGTAAAGCCATCCGCCGCTTTGGCATGGGAAAAGTAGGTCGGGTTGAAGTCCATCCCCAGGCCGTTGGACTTGGCCCAGTCGATCCAGCTCTGGAAGTGCTCAGCTTTCATCTGGTTGCGATCGACAAATTTACCTCCGTTATCGAGATAGCAGGAGTGCAGATTCAGCCGATGTTTGCCGGGTATAAGGCTCATAGCCTTTTCGATATCGCCGCGCAATTCTTCTATGGTGCGGGCCTTGCCCGGGTAGTTGCCGGTTGCCTGGATACCCCCGCCGGACAATTCCGCTCCCACCGTCTCAAATCCGCCTACGTCATCTCCCTGCCAGCAGTGCATGGAAACGGGGATCTTAGCCAGCTTGTCCATCGCCTTATCGGTATCGATGCCGATTTGCCCGTAACGTTCTTTTGCCAACTGATAAGCCTGTTCAATCTTTTTGGTATCCATTTCGCTCTCCTGGATTAATAAGTGCCGATATTCATCACTTGGAATTATTTCAAATCTTTAATCAAGCTCAAGTTTTCAATTTCATAAACCGTTCAAACTGCTCATCCCATCGTTTGGTATCCTGCGGCGTGTAGGTCTCCAGCTCAAAGGATTGGCGAACGACCTGGCGGGCTTCGTTCAGCGAGGACAGGTGTCCCAGGCCGATAGCCTGCATCATGATGTTGCCGATGATGGTCGCTTCGATGGGGCCGGTGACCACCTTTTTGCCCGTGGCGTCAGCGGTCAGTTGATTGAGCAGCTTATTTTGGGTTCCACCGCCCACAATATGCAGGGTATCGAAGGTAGTTTCGTATAATTCTTCCAGTTGTCGCATCACCAGCCGGTACTGCAGAGCCAGGCTCTCCAGACAGCAGCGGACAAAGGCCCCTTCCGCAGTCGGGGCGGGCTGTTTGGTCTTTTTGCAAAATTCCGTAATCGCCTGGGTCATAGAGGCGGGATTGAGGAACGTCTCTCGGTCCGGGTCGATCAGACTGACAAAGGCGGGTGCCTTAGCCGCCATCTGGGTCAGCGTACCGTAATCGATTTCCTTATCGAAGGCCGCCCGGCACCGCTGCACCAGCCACAAACCCATAATATTCTTCAAAAAGCGAATTGTGCCGAACACCCCGCCTTCGTTGGTAAAATTGTACTTGAAGGCCTTTTCCGTCGCCATGGGTTTGTCAGCCTCGATCCCCATCAGCGACCAGGTGCCCGAGCTGATATAGGCGAATTTCTTGTCTTCCGCGGGCACGGCCACCACTGCTGAAGCCGTATCGTGCGTGCCTGGAGCCACCACCGGAATCGCTCCTAGTCCGGTCTCGTTTTGCAGCTCCTTGGTAATCGGCCCGATCACCGTACCCGGCTCGATAAAGTCCTGCATGATGGCTGGGTCCACTCCGATTGCCTTGAGAATATCCTTGTCCCACTTACGGGTCTTGACATTGACGCACTGGGTGGTGGTCGCGTCGGTGTACTCATTGGTGATTTTGCCGGTGAAGAGGTAATTGAAGAAGTCCGGCACCATCATGAAATATTTAGCGTTCTTCAGAGCAGGGCTTTTGGCCCGCGCCAGGGCCAGCAGGTGATAAATCGTGTTGATTTTCATGAACTGGATACCGGTTTTTTCATAGACCTTTTCTTTCGGCACGAGTTTAAAGAGCTTATCCATCATGCCGTCGGTTCGGCTGTCCCGGTAGGCCATCGGCTGGCCCATCAGCTTTTCGTCTTCGCTGAGTAGGGCGAAATCGACGCCCCAGGTATCCACGCCGATACTCTCGCAGGGTACTTTTGCGACGGAGCACTGCTTGAAGGCCTTGACGATTTCTTCGTACAGTCGCAGCAGATTCCAGTAATAATGTTCGTGAACCGCGACCATCCCGTTGGGAAACCGTCCGACGTCTTCCAGGCTCAGTTTGCCCTCAGCGAGTGTGCCTTTGACGACCCTGCCGCTTTCCGCCCCCAGATCAACGGCGATATAGGCATGTGGTTTTGCCATGGCTTGTTACCTTTCCTTAAAATGTAACCTGATTATTTTATCCGGTAAATGCTAATTTTTGTATTGTGACAATAAGGCATCTTCCGCTTTTTTTGTCCAGATGCCATTTTTCAGGTAACTTGCTGCTTTAAGCGACTTTTCCGGCAGTTGGCTCAAGGTGGTTAAAGGCAAATTTTTACAGGCCGGGTAAACGATGATTTTGCCCGGTATCTGATGCTTTTCCACCGCTCTTATACCATCGATTGCCCCATCCAGTCCGCTGACCGCCCCGACGGATATATTGGGATCCAGTTGGCCGGATTCCACCTTAGCCAATACTACCTTCATGTCTTCCAGGACGGAACCGCTGGTGCCGATAAAATATAATTGTTTTTCTAGGTATTCATTAAGATTAATATTGGCCCTGACGGTAGCGGGTATGCCGGCGAAAACGTTAATTATGCCGCCTGTGGTCGATTGTTGTATCGCCTGGCCCACCAGTGTGGGTATCGGCGCCATAAGGATAATATAGCTGAAGGTGTTAGCACCGTGGTCTGCTTTTGCGGGATTGTAAGGCTGGAATTTAACCTGGTTTTGCTTTGCCCATGGCTGGGCGATTTGGTTGAGGTAGGCCAGCCTTTCATCGTCGAGGTCACCGGCGTATAAGGTAATGTTTTCCACTCCTTGGCATATATTGCGAATAACATGCATCATACCCATAGGTCCAGCCGCCCCGATAACATTGATAACCTCGCCCGGCCGGATCTCGCCGGTTCGGGGTATATAGCGCATCGATTCCGCCGGGTCCGACCCCCTGGTGCCGATCAGGCGAATATTGCCATAATGGACTCTGCCCACCGGTACTGACACGTTTCCGCCTAATCGTTTGCCGCCCAGCACAATATTGAACAGCCCGTTAGCCGCGATCTTGCCAAATAGCTGCTCAACTTTTTGCTTATCAGACCCAAAGTAGATGACATCATCGAATGTCGCGTCAACCAGCTTATCGATTTCCCGTCCGCCGGCCACGGGAATAGCGATATCGATGAGTTTCTCGTTGGAAGGTGCAATCAAGGTAATTTGGCCGGGTTTGCCGAATTCCGTCAGGAATCGGCCGAATTCCTGTGGTATTTTGCTGTCGGCCACAATCAGCATCTTCCCCCCGGCTGCTAGTTTCGTCCGCTCCTGGACCGCGTATGCGTCCTCAACGCAGGCCCACGGTTCGACCAGGGCCACTGATGCTGCGGACAGCTCATCATCCGCCGGCAGCAGCATTGATTCTCCTTCGGGCGAGGTGATTACTCGCTGATCCATCAGGACATATTCCTGCAGTGCCCCTTCGAAGTTATAGCCGAACGCCGCGTTGGAATCAGCCGTTGGCAGCCAGCGGTAATCGGTCTGCACCAGGTATCGCTGTCCGAGCTTGATATTTTTAACCTTCTTACCTGTTGCTGCCACCCGCACCGACGCCTCGTGGCCCAGCACGGTGGGGGCCTGGGCGGGTACGTAACTGGGAATTTCTTTGAGTGTAACCTGGTCCATGCCGGTCAGCACCTCGCTTTTGCGGGCATGGCCGGAAAACTGTTTAAGCAATTTTAGATCCGAAAAACACAGCCCCACCGCTTCTACCCGGCAGAGCACCTGATAAGGTCCCGGCGTGGGAACGATTTTTTCCCGGTTTAACACCAATTGGTCCGGCCCGACCAGTTGTATCGCTGTTTGTTTGGGTGGAATTGATTCGTTCATGAAATTATTATTTATCCGTGAATTTTAGCCAGGATTTCCTTGGGGGTTGTTTTTTCGCTAAGCTCCTGCAGCGAATTCTGTTGTTCAGGCTGAAGTACTCGGCCCAGTTGGGCGAAGAATTTATTTTTTTCTTTTGCTGTAGTAAATTGCTTTTTTGCCCAATTGCTGCAATAGCCCAGACCTGCCGCTCGCTGCAGTGCCGCATGGGCGTAAAATATATAGGCCCCTTCGAGGAAGACCGGCAGCAGCGGCTTAAGCTCTTCTGCGGCGAAGTCGTCAACAAATTTCTGTCCGGGGCTGTTCATCTCGGTCCCGACTATCAGCGGCAGGTCGTATTGCTGCGCCAGTTTCACCACTTGGTGCAGGTTGCGGCATTTGATATTTTTATCGCCTTCGCCGGCGGTGTAGTTGCGATCCGGAATAACATTAAGTGCCGCCACCCCCGTACTCATGGACACCTCGATGAGCCGTTTGATCTCCTTTTCGCCGTCGCTGGTTCCGTCCAGCCAGGTCAGCGCCGGTATCCCGCCCGCCGCCAGGATGAATTTATTAGTCTGCTCCATTCGCGGGAACGCCCCGAAATCGGGCGGCATATATCCCACCCCGCCTTTCTTCATGGTCTTGGCCCGGATACTGTTAATCAGGTTTTTGCCTTCCGGCAGATCTAGACTCTCACCGCTGGCGCCCAGTTTTTCCTGCCAGTATTGGGTAAGTTTTTCATTGTCGGGATAGATTTTCGCTGCCTTGCGAGCGTACGCCAGACAGATATGCCGTTCCGTCGGATTGCCCGCCGGCGTCAGCGTCAGTACATCTTTGTCGAAATCCAGTGTTGCCGGAGCGAGGTACTTGTTGACCCGCTGCATCAGGTCGTGGTTTCGCTGCTGGGCGATGGTCTTAAGATTTGTCAGAAACCTCCCTGATTCCTCATCTAGCCGAGCCGTCGGAAAACCTATCCCCATATGGTAGGATATCCCCGGCTCACCGGGCGAATTGATTACCTTATCAGCGAATTCCGGCACGAAGACCCGCGTCTCCATTCCCACGCAGGCCTTCAGGTGCAGCAGTTTTGCTGCTTCGTAAAACTCCTCCAGACCGTCCAGAACATCGAAATCCACGATCCCGGCAATCGCCAGGCCTTTCTTGCGGGACAAATAGGCGAATTTACTGGGCGAATATCCGTAGCTATTATATGAAAAAAAGGTGTGGCAGTGTAGATTGACTTCACCCTTGTCCGCCGGTAGCACGATTTCGCCTGCTTTGATTTTATCCCTCAGTTCCAGCAGGGCTTTCTTCCGCTGCTTCGTGTCGAAGCTGTCAAGTTGCTTTTCTAACTGTTCGATCCTCGACAATGCCTGCCTCCGCACCGTAACTTATTATTAGAAATCGTGTTATGAGAACCTTCCTAATAGTACGGATCGCTGGTTTTGTCAAGATTTTTCCGGACTTCATATATCATCAGTGGAGTTGAAAACGGGGATAATATTTGCATTGAGTATTTTATAAGATTAATTAAAATCAGCAAGTTGTAATGATTTTTGTATCCTTGAGTTTATTCCATAGGAGGCATTATGCTAGAAAAAGCCGAAAATTCTTCACCGGGAGCAAATCTGGCTAAGGGATTGCCCATATTCACCGCTGCGAATCCCGAAGCGCTGGCTCAGGAGAAAGCATATTTAAATCAGCTTAATAGTCGTCCGGTTTTGGTCCGCTGGAAGGGCTATTTTGCCAAGACCGGTCCGGGTTGGATGCAAAGTGCCATGACTCTCGGCGGCGGCAGTGCCATGGCCTCTCTTTTTGCCGGGGCCTTTATGCAATATAAGTTATTGTGGGTTCAGCCGTTAGCAATGCTGTTGGGCATTATCATGCTCTCTGCCCTTTCCCATCAGACCCTCTCTACCGGCGCTCGACCCTTCGATGCCATGAAGAGATTTGTCCATCCCGTCGTTGCCTGGGCTTGGGCTATTGGCACTTTGGTAGCCACTATCATCTGGCATTTCCCCCAGTATGCCCTGGCCGCCGGCATGACTGACGACATGATAAAGGCGGTTACCGGCTGGCAGCCCCAGCCTTTCGCCCAGACATTACTATTACTGGGGCTGGGCTTAGTGTTTTTAACCATTGCGATAACCATCAGTTGGAATTACAGCAAGGGCCGGCACGGCATTAAAGTCTTTGAAAATATCTTAAAATCAATGATTTGGATGATTATCATTTGTTTTTCCATTGTGGTCATTCGGCGTTCGATTGATGGGGGGGTTGACTGGGGAAAAGTATTTAGAGGTTTTATTCCCACGGAAATTCCCACCGACAAGCGCGAGGTCTCGGTTTTGATCGCGGGATTTAGTGCGGCAGTGGGCATCAACATGACGTTTTTATTTGGTTATTCCTATTTAGCCCGCGGCTGGGGCAAGGAGCACCGTGGCCTTGCCCGGTTCGACCTGTTTACCGGCATGTTGATCCCTTACATTTTAGCAACATCGCTGATGATTATCGCCACCGGCTGCACCATATATGATCCCCAGTCTTTTGCCTCCGGTTCGACTGCTCTTTCGCCGGTCAAGGCCGCCTCGATGCTCGAATCTGCGGGCCTGCCCAGGTTTATCTCCCGTATCGTCTTCGGGCTGGGCATTGTGGGTATGACCTTGAATGCCATCACCATGCACATGTTGGTCTGCGGTTTTGCGGTTTGCGAGATGTTCGGCATCGAGCCGGGCGGCTGGAAATACAAGCTCGCCTGCCTCTTGCCTGCTCCGGGTTTGCTCGGCGTCATTCTCTGGAAGTACATGGGCCCCTGGATCGCGATTCCCACCTCGGCGATTTGTGGGATTATGCTCCCGATTGCCTATATTGGATTTTTTGTTCTGAACAACAGCGAAAAATACCTCCAGCAAAACAAGCCCCGCGGCTCCGTGGCTTTATTCTGGAATTTGGGCATGATCATCGCGATTTTGATTACCCTTTGCAGTGTCGGATATTTTATTTATAACAACGTCATATTGGTTTATTTCATTAAGTAATTCAATGCGGCGATCTGCATTAACTTTGAACATTAAACTTTGAACGTTGAACTTCTTTATGGGAAAGGTACGAAGACATAATGGCTAAATTAAGCGCCTTCGCCGACGAAGTAACGGAAAATTTTCTGGAGCAGGTTAACTTTCTGGTCACGCACAATGTCGGCTGTATCGAGCCGCGGTTCGTGAATCGCAGGAATATAATGGACCTCACCCGTGCGGAGTTAAAAGAGGCCCGTCAGATAATCGAGGATCATGGCCTGAAGGTCAGCGCCATTGGCTCGCCTATCGGCAAGGTTCGGCTGGATGAGCCGTTCGAGGCTCACCTGGAAAAGTTTAAGCACGCGGTGGAGCTGGCCCGGTTTTTTAACACTCCTTTTATTCGCGTCTTTAGTTATTACCCTCCGGAAGGCAAGAATATCGATGACTATCGTCAGGAGGTTTTGGATCGCCTCTCTGCTCAAGTGGAGATTATTGCCGATGCGGATGTTACCATGGTTCACGAGAACGAAGCCGGTATTTACGGCCACTCTGCCGCCCATTGTGCCGACATTGCTGCCTCTTTGAATACCGACAAGCTGCGTCTGGTTTACGACCCCGCCAATTTTGTCTGGGCGGGTAAGATTACCGATAACATGCAGAGCTGCTGGCCGCTGATGAAGCCTTATGTGGTTCATGTGCATATCAAGGACTGGAAGGTCGGGGCGAAGATCGGCAGTATGCCCGGTCAGGGCGACGGCCAGATCAAAGAGCTGCTCGCCGAGCTGGCCGACATGAAATATGACGGTGCCATAACGCTGGAGCCGCACCTGCAGGTCGGCGGTCAGTTTGGCGGTTCCACTGGTCCGGAGCTTTTTGCCCAGGCCATTGACGCCGTTCGGCGGATTGCCGATGAGGTCTCTTTACCCTGCGATTAAGCCTTTTTTTACTGCCGGGATAGCCTGTTTCACGTGGAACAGGGACAATGGGCTTGATATTTCCGTATTTTTATGTTATAAATTCACCCCCGGTTTTATTTTAACGTGATTACCTTATTTTATTATTAAGGAATTCTGACAATGAGTTCTCTGACTAACGCCCTGGTCGCCCAGTCGGGAGGACCGACCGCGGTTATTAATTCCAGTGCCTGCGGGGTAATCCAGGCTGCCGTCAAGAGCGGTAAAATAGGTAAAATTATCGGCGCCCAACATGGTATTTTGGGCGTACTCCGCGAGGAGCTTTTCGATATCACTGCCGAAAAACCTGATACCATCGAGGCGTTAAGACAGACCCCGGCTGCCGCCGTCGGTTCTTGCCGCTATAAGCTCAAGGCCCTGGATAAATCCCGTGCCGATTATGAGCGGATAATCGAGGTTTTAAAGGCGCATAACATTCGCTATTTTTTTTATGCCGGCGGAAACGATTCCATGGATACCGCCGACAAGGTTAATCAGTTAGCCGCCGACAGTGGTTACGAGTTGACCTGTATAGGGATTCCCAAGACCATCGACAACGACCTGGCTTTTACTGACCATTGTCCGGGCTACGGCAGTGTCGCCAAATACATTGCTACCTGCGCCATGGAGGCCGGCCGGGATACCGAAGCCATTTATACCACTGACACCTGTACGATTTTGGAGGTCATGGGTCGTAACGCCGGCTGGATCGCCGCTGCTGCCGGTCTGGCCTCGCGGACTCCGGAAGATGCTCCGCACCTGATTTACCTGCCGGAGGTCCCTTTTACCTTTGAAAAGCTTGTCCGCGATGTCAAGCAGGTATTGGCTGATTTTAAAAGGGTTTTTATCGTCGCCGGCGAGGGGCTAAAAGATGCGGCCGGAAAATATGTGACAGTGGATACAGGTTCTTTTAACCGCGACAGTTTCGGCCATGTTCAGTTGGGCGGCGTAGCGGAAATGTTAAAAGCCGTCATCGAAAAAGAGGTGGGCATCAAGGCCCGTTACAATAAACTGGGTACCAATCAGCGCTGTGCCATGCACTTTGCCTCCTTAACCGACGTCAATGAAGCCTATCTTTGCGGCCAAATGGCACTCCAGTTCGCTTTGGCCGGCGAAAACGGAAAGATGGTAACTTTAATCCGCAATCAGGGCCGGGACTATTCCTGTACTGTCGGACTGGCGAAATTAAGCGACGTTGCCAACGGTGAAAAGAAGGTCCCGCCCGAATATATTAATGCCCAGGGTAATCATATTACGGAAGCGATGAAAGATTATGTTCGACCTTTGGTGCAGGGCCAGGCCCCCATAACCATTGGCCCGGACGGCCTGCCGGTTTTTATGAGATTTCAAAAGAAATTCTTAGCCAAAAAATTAGCCCATTATGAATAACATAAACGGGGACAAAAGCAATGAAGCAGTTGTTTGATATAAAAAATAAGGTAATCGCGGTTACCGGTGGTGGCGGGGTGCTTTGCGGCACGATGGCCCGGTTTTTAGCCCAGCGGCACGCGAAGCTGGCCGTGCTCGATTTGAACGAGTCTGCCGCCCGGCAAGTCGCTGACGAAATTAATGCTGATGGCGGCACAGCGATAGCGGTTAAAGCCAACGTTCTGGAAAAAGCTAGTCTAACCGCCGCTAAGGAGAAAATAAACGCCGAATTGGGCAGGATTGACATCCTTATCAATGGTGCCGGCGGAAATAAAAAGGAAGCTACTACCAGTGAGGAAATTTCCTTTTTCGACATGCCTGCTGAGGCAATTCGCTTCGTTTTTGATTTGAATTTCATCGGTACACTATTGCCCACCCAGGTTTTTGCCCAGGATATGGCTATCGCCACTGCCGGCGTGATACTTAACGTTTCGAGTATGAATGCCTTTCGCCCGCTGACGCGAATACCCGCTTATTCCGCGGCCAAAGCAGCCATCAGTAATTTCACCCTGTGGTTGGCCGTGCATATTTGTCAGAACTACTCCAGGGATATTCGGGTGAATGCCATCGCTCCCGGCTTTTTTTTAACGGAGCAGAATCGGTTCCTTTTAACCGATCAGAAAACCGGCCAGCTTACCCCCCGCGGCCGGACGATTATCGACCACACACCGATGGGCCGGTTTGGACTGCCGGAGGAGCTTATGGGTACGGTTACTTGGCTGATTAGTGACGCCGCCAAATTTGTCACCGGCATTGTGGTGCCGGTGGACGGCGGGTTTTCTGCTTTCAGCGGCGTTTAGGTTTTGGGGGCCGGGGGATAAAACAGCGATTTTTGTATGGAGTAAAAAATGGCGGACCATGATGCGGCTAAACCTTTAAAGGATTTTCAACCGAAGCATAAATTTTTTATCGGCATTGATTCTGATGGCTGTGTTTTTGACACCATGGAGATAAAACAGAAGGAATGTTTTATTCCCAACACCGTAAAATACTGGAATTTGCAGTCGGTCAGCAAATACGTCCGTCAGACGGAGGAATTTGTCAACCTTTACAGTAAATGGCGGGGTACTAATCGCTGGCCCGCCTTGATTACGCTTTTCGACCTTCTTGAGGAGCGGGATGAAGTTAAGAAAAGGGGAGTTCAGATTCCACGCGTTCAGCCGCTCCGCGATTGGATCTCGCGGGAGACTAAGCTGGGCAATCCCGCCTTGAAGAAAGAGGTCGAGCGGACCGGCGACCCGGTTCTTAAGCAGGGCCTGGAGTGGAGTGAAGCCGTCAACGCTTCCATCGCCGATATGGTCCATGGTGTTGGTCCTTTCGCTTATGTCCGGCAGTGTTTGGAGAAGATGAATCCCCTCGCGGATATCATTGTGGTTTCGCAGACCCCCTGTCAGGCCTTGACCAAGGAATGGCGGGAGCACGCTCTTGATGGTTTTGTGGAGATTATCGCCGGCCAGGAGATGGGCACTAAGGCCGAGCACCTTAAATTCGCCGCGGCTAAGAAGTATCCGCCGAACCATATCCTGATGATTGGCGACGCTCCGGGCGACATGGAAGCTGCCCAATCGAATAACGCCCTGTTTTTCCCCATCAATCCCGGCGAGGAGGATAAATCCTGGCAGCGGCTTTACGAAGAAGGCCTGGACAAGTTTTTCGCCGGCTCCTTCGCCGGTTCTTATGAAAAGAAACTGATTGCCGAGTTTGATGAGTATTTACCTTCTCAGCCGCCTTGGAAGTCAGGCGAATAATTCCTATAATCTTATATAGAGCAAGGGTTTTTCGGGTTTTCAGGGCAGATTATCAGCAGGTTGTTATTAAGTATGGTAATAGCAAGAGAATGTGAAGATGGGTTTTTGGATGATCGTCAGATCGTCGAGGCGGTGCGGGAATTTTTCGCCGCTCACGATTACACTGGCAAACGGTTATTGCTGATTTTGCCCGACAATACCCGTTCTGGTCCCATTGGCCGGGTATTTCAGATAATTTTTGATTGCCTGGGCGATAAAGCCGCCGCCTTGGATATTCTGATCGCCTTGGGAACTCATCAGCCCATGACTGAGGAGCAGATTTGCGCTCGGCTGGGAATTTCTCTGGAGGAGAGAAGAACCCGCTTCGCCGCGGTAAAATTCTTCAATCATGAGTGGGAGAAGCCGCAAACTTTTACCACCATCGGCCGGATCTCCGCTGCTATGATAAAGGAGATAACCGAGGGCCTTTTTCACGAGGCGGTTGAAGTCTCCATTAACAAACTGATTTTTGATTACGATGAATTCTTTATTCTAAGTCCCGTTTTTCCTCATGAGGTGGTGGGTTTTTCCGGCGGGCACAAATATATTTTCCCCGGCATCGCCGGTGCCGAGATTATCAATTTTTTCCACTGGCTCGGCGCTGTCATAACCAATCCCTGGGTCAACGGCAACAAGTGGACGCCCACCCGCAAGGTGGTGGAGGAAGCTGCTTCTTATATTGAGATGCCCCGTCAGCTTTTTGCCTTGGTCGTCCGCGACAATCAGCTTAAGGGTTTTTTTATCGGTGACGTTCTTGAAGCCTGGGAAAAGGCCGCCGACCTTTCCCGCGAGGTCCACATTGTTTATAAGGATAACCCTTTCAAGACGGTGTTGGGGCTGGCTCCGGTGATGTATGATGACATCTGGACCGCCGGAAAGGTAATGTACAAGCTGGAGCCGGTGGTTGCCGACGGCGGCACCTTAATTATTTACGCTCCCCACATCACCGAAATTTCTTACACTCACGGCCGGATTCTCGATCAGATCGGCTATCACTGCCGCGATTATTTTCTCAAGCAGTGGGATAAGTTCAAGCATTTCCCTCACGGTGTCTTGGCTCATTCCACTCATGTCAAGGGTCTGGGTTCCTTCGTAAATAATATCGAAAAGCCTCGCGTCAACGTTGTGCTGGCTACCGGCATTGACGAAGCCCGCTGCCGCAAGGTGAATCTTGGTTATATGGATTATCGGCAGATTAACGTAGCTGATTATGAAAACCGCGAGGAACAAGGCATACTGGTTGTTCATCACGCCGGCGAGATGTTATATCGCCTGGCCAGCGGTTACATACCCCACATCCCCCGGGGATAGAAGGCGGAGATACGATTTTATTGGTTAACAGCGAAATTTGGCAATAAGGAGTGTTACTCAATGGCGAAAGCTGACATCGGTTTGATTGGTTTAGCGGTTATGGGGGAGAATCTTATCCTCAACATGGAGAGCAAGGGCTTTACTGTTGCCTGTTTTAACCGGACGGTCTCCAAGGTCGACGATTTTGTCGCCGGCCGCGCCCGGGGCAAAAATATTATTGGCTGCCGTTCTGTGGAGGAGCTAATCGCTGCCTTGAAGCGACCGCGGAAGATTATGCTCATGGTCAAGGCCGGCTCAGCCGTTGACAGCTTTATCGATCAGCTTTTGCCTCATCTTGAGGATGGTGACATTATCATTGACGGCGGTAATTCCAATTTCGCCGACACCGCTCGTCGCACTGCTTATGTTGAGAGCAAGGGCAAGCTTTACATCGGCACCGGCGTCTCTGGCGGCGAGGAGGGCGCCTTAACCGGCCCGTCCATTATGCCTGGCGGCTCACCTTCCGCCTGGCCGCACGTCAAGCCTATATTCCAGAAAATCGCCGCCCATACCGACGACCGTCAGCCTTGCTGCGACTGGGTCGGCGAAAACGGCGCCGGACATTTCGTCAAAATGGTCCACAACGGCATCGAGTACGGCGATATGCAGATGATTTGCGAAACCTATCAGTTGATGAAGCTTGCTTTGGGTATGTCCAACCAACAGATGCATCAGGTTTTTGACCAGTGGAACAAAGCCGAGCTGAATTCCTACCTCATTGAGATTACCCGCGACATCCTCGCTTACCGTGACGATGAGGGTAACGAGGTCATCGACCTCATTCTCGACACCGCTGGCCAGAAGGGCACCGGCAAATGGACCGTTATTTCCGCTTTGGACCAGGGCCAGCCTCTGACTTTGATTGGTGAGGCCGTTTTCGCTCGCTGCCTTTCCGCTTTGAAGACCGAGCGGACCAGCGCCTCTAAAATTCTCGTTGGCCCGGCGGAAAAGTTCTCCGGTGATAAATCAGCCTTTATTGACGACCTGCGTCAGGCCCTTTACGCCTCTAAGATTGTCAGTTACGCCCAGGGTTATCAGTTGATGCGTGCCGCCGCCGCCGAATACAAATGGAATCTTAATTACGGTGGCATCGCCTTGATGTGGCGGGGTGGCTGTATTATTCGTTCTATTTTCCTGGGCAAGATTAAGGAAGCCTTCGACCGCAATCCCAAGTTGGATAATCTGCTGTTGGACCCGTTTTTCCAGCAAGCCGTCGCCCAGGGCCAGCCTTCCTGGCGGCGGGTTGTCGGTACTGCCGTTAAGCTGGGCATTCCCGCTCCTGCCCTCAGCTCCGCTCTGTCATATTATGACGGCTACCGCAGCGGTCGTCTGCCTGCCAATCTTTTGCAGGCCCAGCGGGATTACTTCGGCGCCCACACTTACGAGCGGGTCGATAAGCCGCGGGGCGAATTTTTCCACACCAATTGGACCGGCCGCGGCGGCGCCACTGCCGCTTCCACTTACACTGCCTGACGGCCCTTGCGGAAAATTTACTCGTTTGCCTTGTATAAGGAATAATTTTTAACTTTTAACTGTAACTTTTAACTTTACCCTTTTAACTTTACCCTTTTAACTTTAAACTTTTCATTACCGGTTCATTTGAAAACCAAGCTTACCCAGCTTTTGCCTTAAGGCGATATCATCCGGTTGAATTTTCACCCTGGTGTTGAACGCCTCCCGGCGGACGGGATAATTTTTCCGCAGCTCATCGAAATATCTGCCCCGTTCGTTTTCCGGCAGATCGATTATCTTCCGCAGTGCCGCGTCGTCTGCCGTTATGTCATAAATGCTTCGGAAGGCTTGCAGCAATAACTTCTGCTCTGCACCGTCAGCCGGGTTCAGGATAATCGCCGGGACCGTTGGCTGCGGCAGGAGGCTAGCGATCTGTACAGCGTCACTTTTTTTGAGATACTCGCAAAGTGCCTCATGCAGCATTAGTGTGCCGTTGACTTTCCCATCCAGCGAATAGCCGGCGATATGTGGCGTGCCGATATCCGCCGCCTCCAGTATCTCCGCGTCGATATTTGGCTCATTTTCCCAGACGTCCAGCACCACCGGCCCGATAGCCTTTTTTTGCATAGTATTTTTTAGTGCTTTGCTGTCCACCACCGCCCCGCGCGCGGTATTGAAAAAAGCCGTTCCCTCCCGCATCTGCTCCAGCACCCTTTGATTAATCATATGATAGGTAGCGTCCTGCCCGCTGTAAGTCAATGGTACGTGACAAGTTACAATATCCGCCTCCGCCAGCACCTCTTCCAGACTGACGAATCCTTCCCCTTGGCCTTCTCGTTGTAGTGGCGGATCGTTGCCCAGTACCTTAAGTCCCAGGGCCTGCGCTTTCTGTGCTACTTTCGAGCCGACATTGCCCACCCCGATAATACCGATGGTCTTATCTTCCAGCCGCCAGGCGTATTTTTCCGCCAGCATCAATAGTGCCGTTGACACATATTCCGCCACGGAATTGGAATTGGACCCCGCCGCGCTCGTAAATTTTATGCCGCGTTTTTGCAGGTATTCCTCATCCACATGGTCTGTTCCGATGGTTGCCGTACCCACGAAGCGGACCGATGTCCCCTGCAGCAGCTTTTCATTTACCTGCGTAACCGAGCGGACCAGCAGTATCTCGGCGTCTGCGACAATCTCCCGGCTCATCTTTCTGCCGGGATAACATTGCACCTCTCCCAGATGAGAAAAAACCTCTTTGACATAAGGGATGTTTTCGTCGGCTATTATTTTCAATCCTGAGAATCCTGAAATTTAAATTCTATATAATCGCTCATGCGGGAAAATATCGCGTCTTATGTCATTGAGAGGAGCGCCTGCCGCGTCGGGCGCTGGCACGGCGGGCAGCGACGAAGCAATCTCTCTTTCCTTTGCGTCTTAGTGCCTTTGCGGGATAAAAAAGTATTTCTTCTCCGACCGGGCGACAGACACTTTCACGTATTACTCTTCACCAACCATCTACACTTTTAACTTTTAACTGTAACTTTTAACTTTACCTTTTTAACTTTCAACTTTTTTAGAAAATGTCATTGCGAGGATCGTATCTCCGCATCTTCTTTCTTTCACCTGTTCACCTGTTCACCTGTTCTACTGTTCACCTGCTCTCGCGCAGCGCGCCGCCAGCACCCCTCTGGTATATCCTACCGATTCCGCCAATCCCGGCAGGGGATCATTCTCATCCTTTTCGTATTCGAATGCCACTTTACCGTCGTAGCCGATATCGATCACGGTTTGCAAAAAATGTGGAATGTTTATAACTCCGCGTCCTGCCTCCACGGTTGTCCCTGCGGCATTAGCCGATGAAATATCTTTGATATGCACATCGAGCAGCCGATCAGCGTACTTTTGCACCGCCTGGGCGGGATCTACTCCTGCCCGCATCGTGTGCCCGATATCGACGCACAGGCCGATTCTTTTATCGAGTTCCTTTATCTTTTGGTAGGCGCTCTCCGGCGTGGGATAGATTTTATCCTGCGGGCCGTGGTTATGTATAGCGACTTTTATATCGTATTGTTTGACTTTTTCTTCCACCAGGCCCAGCAGCTTCGGCTCCGGCACCGCGACCAGCACGGAGAAGCCGGCTGTTTTGGCATAATTAAAGGCCTGCTCGATCTGCTGCGAATTTTTCATATCGACCACCCCTGCCCCATAGGGCGTGACGCCGGCTTCCTTGATCTGCGCTATTGCCTGCTTTATCTGCTCCTCGCTCGCATCCAGGGGAAGATGAAAGCTTTTCAGGCAGATATAATCCAGCCCCACCCGTCGGGTCATTTCCAGGGTTTGCTTCAGGTTAAAGTTTCTGGTCGTGTAGCTCGCCAGGGCCAATTTTAGCCGAACGGGTTTTTTATCATCAGCCTCTATTTTTTTGCTTTTGCACTCCTGTCCCAGACAGCCGCTGCCGTTCGCCAGTGTCAGGCCCGCCGTTGCCGCCGCCGTTTGCAAAAATCTTCTTCGCGTTGGTTCGACCATCAGTTCTCTTCTCCTTATTTTTCTTTCAAGCCGCTCACAGTGGCTCATTAAATATCATTTCCGGGAGCGTAGCGACGAAGTAATCTTTCTTTCCTTGGCGCCTTGGCGGGATTAAAAAATGTTTCTTGCTTGACCGGGCGACAGACACTATCGCGTATTATCCTTCATCAATCCATCTAAACTTTAAACTTTTAACTGTAACTTTTAACTTTACCTTTTTAATTTATAATTTTTTTATAGCCGCCAGGGGCTGCGCATCCCGTAGCTTTTCATCCGATTTGCTTCCGGGTCGTTTACGAACAATTCTTTTTGCGGGTCCCATTGGAGTTTTCTGCCCAGCAGCATCGCGATATTGCCCAGATGGCATACTGTTGCCGTGCGATGACCCACTTCCACATCTGCTATCGGTTTTTTACGCAGCTTGACGCAATCCAGGAAATTTCTCTTATGGTCTTTGCTTTCGTAGAGATGTTTTTCGTCGGGGCCGATAGTCGCCTGCCGCAGGGTCGTCGGTTTGGTCTCCAGTCTGCCGCGGGTAACCCACACTGAGCCTTCTGTGCCGATGAATTCCGTATGTGCCTCGCCGCTCGTGCAGTGCATTGTTACCCCGTTGGCGTAGGTATATTTCAGTTTAACGAAATCAGCGGTGTTGAATAGTACCCCCTCCGGGAACCGGCACGTGCCTTCGATTTCCACCGGTCCGCTGTTGTCTGCTTCATTGCCCCACTGGGCTATATCGAAGAAATGGGCGCCCCAGTTAGTCATTTGGCCGCCGGAGTAATCCCGGATAAACCGGAAATTATAATGGCAGCGATTTTTCGTATAAGTCGCCCACGGTGCCGGGCCTAGCCAGAAGTCGTAATCGAATCCTTCCGGCACCGGCATATCCTCCCATTCCGGCCCTTTGGGTAGATTGCTTTTGATTATATCCGCCTTTATGGTATGCAGTTTGCCGATTCGACCGTTGATTACCAGCTCGCACGCTTGCCGGAAAAGGTCATCCGACCGCTGCTGACTGCCCGTCTGGAAGACGCAGCCGGTTTCTTTGACCGTATCGCATAGTACCCGCCCTTCGTCGATGGTCAGGCTCAAGGGTTTTTCACCGTAGATATCCTTGCCTGCCCGCGCCGCCGCCGTCTCCATGGGAACATGCCAGTGGTCTGGCGTGCAGATAATTACCGCGTCGATATCCTTTCGCGCCAAAACCTCGCGATAATCTCCGTACATCGCGCAGTCTTTACTGCCGTAATGTTTATCAATGATTGCCTTGGCTTCTTCCCGGTGTTTTTTATCCACGTCGCACACCGCCGCCAGGTAAGCATCGCCGTAGGTTAGGAATCCCTTGGCGTTATACTGACCCTGTCCGCCCACTCCGATAACCGCCAAGACGATGCGGTTGCTCGGCGACTGTTCGCCCAGAACGCCCGATGGTATCAGATAGGGTAGAGTGAAAACCGCTCCCGCGGTTCCCGCGGTTCGTCGTAGAAATTCGCGCCTGGTCGTTTTTTTCCTGCTCATCTTTTACCTCACTTACCTTTATGGTGTAACTTATTTCTGTCGTTAATATTCGATTCCCCGGCGGGCCTTTTGACCTTTTTGGTAGGGGTGTTTTATTTCCCGCATTTGGGTTACCAGGTCCGCCTGTTCCATTAGCTTTTTATCCGCCCCCCGGCCGGTTAGTACTATCTCCACATGTTTAGCCCGCTGCCGGATTATCTCCAGCACATCCTGCCGGTGTGCCAGTTTATTATATAGACAATAGACGATTTCGTCCAGGATAATAAGGTCATACTTTCCCGCGTAAGCGATAGCCTTTATTTGAGTTAGCTTTTCAGCGATAGCTGCTTGCATTCGGTGGAATTGCTCGCGGTTGGTGCGGGCCCGGGTCATATCCCATTCCTCTTTGAGGCCGTCGAACACCAGCGGGAGTTTTTTTTGCAGTTTTTTCGCCCAGTTTGCCTCCCCGGTCGATAGGTCCCGCGGCTTGAGGAACTGGCAGATATACACTCGCCCGCCGGCGCCCAGCATCCGCCAGGCCAGACCCAGCGCCGCCGTCGTTTTACCCTTGCCCGCACCGGTGTAGATTTCCACCATCCCCTTTTTCAAAACCGGCATTTTAAACCCCTTCTTTTTTAAAAAATATTTTGCGAAATCAGATTATTAATTCTTAAAAAATCGGGCTAAATTTTAAGATATTCGTCCAAAAGCTGCCGGAATTCACCAATTTTACCCGCTTTTAGCAGGCTTAATGCCGCGGAATTCACAAATTTTGCCAGAATTTCACCGCGTTTCACCAGATTTTGCGGGTATTTTTTCTTTACCTGCTGGCGCAGCTCCTGCAGGCCGGCCAGAAACTGCTCGTACGATTCGTCGAATTCTTCCTGGAGCTTTTCCCGGATCCGCCGGGCCAGGGCCGGGCTGATGCCGCCCGTGGATATCGCGATCTGCAAAGGCCCACGGTTAATCACCGCCGGCACCTGGAAACTGCATAACTGGGGTTCATCCACGACGTTACACAGAATCTTTCGCTCGCTGGCTTCCGCCAGTATCTGCTGATTGACGTTACTATCGTCCACCGCGGCGATTACCAGCCAGACATCCTCCAGGTCGCCTTTTTGATAATCCCGCTGCCGCCAATCGATTAACCCCTGCCGGTGCAGCCGGGCCAGCTCCTCGGTTAACCGCGGGCTGATGACTAAAACCTTAGCCTGGCTGTCCAGCAGACTCATCACCTTCCGCTGGCCCACCTGCCCGCCGCCGACTAAGACGACCTTCTTACCGGACAGATCGGCAAATATGGGATATAATTGACTCATAGACAGTTACCAAAATAAAACGACCATAATTTTTATCAGTTTTACACGAATTAATCAATCGGGATTTAATATCATATAAGAATAAAAAAATCAGCCTCTATAATTACCTGCGGCATTCCAAAAGTGCGTTGATTTTTTAGGGGAATTTTCCGGTGATGATTGACATAACTCAATGTAGCAAAATAAGATATATATATTTACAAAAAATTATAAATTGTCGGTTGATAGTGACAAAAGTGCGCTGCCGAAGGCGTTGAAATGGGCATTATGGGTATGAGGCAAAATGTCGGCAGTAAATCAACATAATAGCGGATTATATAAGGTAGATTATGGAGTATTTTTTTGCTGGTTTACGGGCCTATCATTTGGTAAAATTAATTCATCTATTAAGACCAGTTTTCGTTAAAGACAAATAGCAGTTTTCGTAAATATGAACCCGGTGAGAGAGAGGCCCTTCGGCAGGGCTCAGGATAAATATTTCTCTGCGCCGGGTTTTTTTGTGCCCAAAAAGGACAGAGAGGAAAATGTTATGAAGAAGTTAGTATTAAGTTGTGTGTTAGTATTGGCAATTAGCGGTATGATTTCGGCTGATACCATACGCGGAATTGAGATTGATTTTGTAACTATCGGCAACGCGGGAAATGCTGGGGATACAAGGACTGACGCCAACCCTTATAACTGCGGTGCAGTTAGTTACAGTTACCGTATCGGAAAGTACGAGGTTACTAACGCCCAATGGAACACCTTTACAGTCGCTGTCGGCGCTCCCACGGGCAATGACGGTGCTTATAGTTATAGTGCAGATTTCACCGGCACTCAGCAGCCTACCAATAATGTAAGTTGGTATGAAGCAGCCCAGTTCTGTAACTATTTAACCAGCGGCGACAAGAGCAAGGGTGCATATCAGTTCAGCGGGAATAATACCAATCCCGGCAGTTTTCAGGGAATCGACAGGGTTTCGTCAATTTCGACTTATGGAACAACCTATGTCATACCAACCGAAGATGAATGGTACAAGGCTGCTTATTTCAAGCCCAACGCCAGCGGCTATTCTCTCTATGCCAATGGCTTGAATACGATTCCCGCTGCTGATGACGGCTGGAATTATTATGGCGGTACGTACAGCGATCCTTGGAATGTCGGTACTGGCGGCATAGCAGAACAGAATGGCACGTTTGATATGATGGGCAATGTCTGGGAATGGAACGAAACTCTTATTGTTTCAACTCGCGGCATCCGTGGTGGCTCGTACGACTCCGTCGGCAACGTCAGCTACCTCAGATCGTCCTATCGGTACGACACCAGCACCCCGGACTACGAGTACTACAATTTAGGGTTCCGTATCGCCGAAGTCCCGGAACCCTGCACCATATCCCTCCTGGCTCTTGGCGGAATAGTGATGCTAAGGAAACGCAGAAAATAAACACTTTACCTGTGGTGACGTTTTGCGGCGTGGTATATCACTAAAATCCGGTATATCTCCCTAGACGGGTATATCGATTATTAAGTTACCAAGCCGAGAAATTCTGGAGCAAAAACGACGAAGTTTAATGGTTGAATAACAGAGCCGGGGAAGGTACAATTCGATTACATTTACGGGTATTTTTGGCGGTATCATTTAACAATTGCAAATTAAGGGAAAGATGATGGATAATTCAGATCAACAGAAAATTGTCGAACGGCTGGAAAAACTGGAAAGACAGAACCGGAATATGAAAATTATGGGAGCGGTTTTTAACACCATAGTTATTTTTCTGGTTTTGGCGGTACTGCTCGTCTGGGCTGCGGTTGGTAGCAAGCAGAGTGCTTATACCGTGGAAACAGCAAAGAATGAGCTTAATCTGTCTGGACTGGAAGCGCTAGAAAATAAATATCTACAAAAAGATGACGTACAAAAAGTAGTTAGTGCGGAGAGATTTGTTTTGGTTGACCCGAATGGTTTGGTCAGGGCTGAATTGTCCATGCAAGAATATGGGAAAAGGGGAACACCAGCATTGGTTTTATATGATTCTGAGAAGGAAAAAGATGTTGTTCTGGAGGGAAGACAAGGACCATATTTTGGACCAAGTATTAGGATTTCTAACGGTAAGGACAAGGGCGGGGTGTCAATATATGGTTCAATGTCACCATTAGGAATACAATCCGGTATTAGTTTGGAAGATGATAATGATTTTGGTGGAGGAATTGATATATTTTTGCAAAAAGAGGGTTATGGATTTAGTATCGCCGACCCTAATGGTACAGAGCGAATAAATATGAATTTGTATAGTTGCTTTGATTATAATCCTCTTATTGGATTACATGGCCCCAAAGGAATGGAAGATAAGACGCTTGTATTAAGCATGATTAATAACAATCCGGCTATCAATTTTCGTGAAGGAGAAAAAACGTTAATGAGATTAGGGGCGGACGATAACGAGGCAGCTTTATTACTAAGCGGTAAGGATAAAACTCATGTTATATTGTCTGTCAATGAAAATGGAAGTGGATTGGGAATAAACGGTAAGAACGGTCAATCAATTGAAATGGCGACAAAAGAAGATGGTGAGGGAATTAGATTTTTTGATGATAAAAAAAGAGTAAGGTTTGGTTTGGGGTTTGTGGAAGGTGAGACATTTTTGGTAATGGTTGATAAAAACGGTAAATCAAAACTAGATTTGACAGCTAAAGATAAATCCGCTGGATGTACGTTTTATAATGAAAATGGGCTTCCTGGTATTTATATGTTATCAGTAAATAATGGATCAATGATTAATCTTTTTGATGAGAAGGCAAGACCAAGGTTTTTGTTGGAGGTTCAAGAAAATGAACCAGCTTTGGGAATGGTTGATGAAAATGGCAAAGAAAAAGTTCGTATAATGACGGTTGGCGAAAAGAATATACCTTTTATAGAACTTTTTGGCAGTCAAGAAAAGTCCCAGGTGAGATTGACGGTTGATGATGAGGACGATCCTCAATTGTTTATTTACAATACGGAAAATAAGCCTATGATGGGAATGTCTATTACGAAAGATGGCGGAATAATCCAAAGATAACGTATGATATTTTTCGCACAAATTTATGGGACATAAAAAGAGTCCTTCATCTGGTCGATGTTAATGTTGAAAAAACTTAACCAAATGGAGGACTTAAAATGGTTCGAACGCAA
>Ga0068711_1000424_pt1 | contig 38050 bp, 26 predicted proteins | sample MTBAKMMethaMetaG_FD_62224 | JGI IMG/M metagenome (GOLD analysis project Ga0068711, IMG submission 62224) | Enrichment culture microbial communities from Arthur Kill intertidal strait, New Jersey, USA, that are MTBE-degrading - MTBE-AKM (Arthur... | ecosystem: Environmental > Aquatic > Marine >...
TACCTTCAGCATTATCCAGTTACTTAAGCAGCGCCATTGTACGGTTCTCTTAGCAGCACCCACTGGAAGGGCAGCCAAACGCTTAAGTGAAGCTACCGGTCTGGAGGCGAAGACGATTCATCGACTATTGGAATTTTCACCCACATCCTCTGATCCTTTTGTGCGCGATCAGGAGAATCCGCTGGACGCGGACATGATCATTATCGATGAAACCTCAATGGTGGATATTCTGCTGCTTAACCATTTGCTCAGCGCGATTGAAGCGGGCAGTCATATTGTGTTTGTGGGTGATGTGGATCAGTTACCTTCGGTGGGACCTGGAAATGTATTACGCGATATGATTGATAGTGAAGTCATTCCGGTAACGCGCCTGGACACGATTTTCCGTCAAAGTGAAGACAGCTACATCATTGTCAACGCGCATCGAATCAATCAAGGCGAATTTCCGCAGTTTACCACCCAATCGAAAGACTTCTTCTTGTTTCCCGAAGAAGACTCCGAGAAAGCGGCTGACCGCGTCGTGGAGCTGGCTACCACCCGCATCCAGAATAAGTTTGGCTTCAATCCCCAAAAAGATATCCAGGTACTCAGCCCAATGCATCGCGGCGATACCGGTGTAAGCGAGTTGAATCGCAGGTTACAGGAGATGTTAAATCCGCCATCCTCTTCACGTGCGGAATACCGGCAGGGTGGGCGTGTCTTTCGTGAGAGCGACCGGGTAATGCAGATTCGCAATGACTATGAGCGCAAGATTTTCAACGGGGATATGGGGGTGATCCACAAGATTGATCTTGAAAGCCAGTTATTGAGTATTGATTTTGAAGGTCGATTAGTCGCTTGCGAATATCAGCAGCTGGATGAGCTGGTGCATGCCTACGCGGTGAGTATTCATAAATCTCAGGGATCGGAATTTCCAGTGGTGATCATACCCATCTTAATGCAGCACTATATGATGCTGCAGCGCAACCTGCTCTATACCGGAGTGACCCGCGCGCGTAAGATGGTAGTGCTGGTGGGCAGCAAACGCGCCATTGGCCGCGCGGTAAAAAACAACCAGATTGCCAGGCGCAATACTCGTCTGGCGGATCGTTTACGCGGAAAGTAAAGGCATTGCCGGTTTTGCTGGTGATGGGTTGTGGGTCAGCAGGCGGGTAATTGAATCGGATAAGAAATGAAAAAATGGCTATTCTCAGGTTAATTTCCTGGAATAGCCATTTTTGGAAGTAAATTCATTTAATTCTAGATAGATTGATAAACTTCAACTAATTCAGCCAGGTTTTTCATCACATAGTCCGGAACAAATTCAGATGACTGTAAGTCCTGTGATTTGGTTTCTCCGGAAAGAACTAGTACGGTGGTCAATCCGGCTCTTCCTAACGCGATGTCGGTATACAAACGGTCGCCAATCATCCCCAATTCCTGAACACCAAATCCGGTTTTTTCGACCATGGCTTCCACAACCGGCAAATTGGGCTTTCCAATAATATGATCGGGCCGCCTCCCCGTAGAAGCCTCTACAAAGGCGATCATCGCGCCAATGTCGGGCATGAACCCCGTTTCTGTAGGGCAATTGAAATCTGGATGAGTGGCAATGTAAGGCACACCAGCGCGAACGAAATCACAAAGCTTCCAGAGCTTGTTATAAGTGAGCGTTGTGTCAAAGCCCAAAACAACAAAATCGGGTTGCTCCTCCACCAGGTGGAAGCCATGATTTTGCATTTCTGCTTCTAATGGTTGGGTACCGACAATATAAATTCTTGCCCCTGGCATTTGTTTTTTAATGAAGATAGCGGTCGCCTCACCTGAGGTAAATATCTGGTCTTCAGGCGCCTGGATCCCTAATTGAGATAGCTTATTTGCGTATTCGATTTTAGAACGGGATGAGTTATTCGTTAAAAAATAAAAAGGGATACCCCGCTGACGAAGCAAGTTGAGGAAATCTGAAGCGCCGGGCAACAACTTGCCACCTAAAAATATGGTTCCATCCATATCCAACAGATAGCAGTGAATTTTTTTAAGTTTTTCAAGATCCATAAAGAATTCCTAATGATAATGATTTTCCAACCAATCAACAACGCTAAACAGTGCTGGTAGACAAACATGATCTGCGGTGTGGTTCTGCTGATATAACGCAGCGCTCTCAGCATGATCCAAAATTAAACCTGTCAAATAAACACATTCGGTGCTGGGGAATTTCGTTTTGAAGTCTTGCATTAATTCGATCCCTGTTTGCCTTGATTGTTTTCGCTGCTCCTTTTTCAGTGGCAACACACTCGATTGACGCGCTGCGATTACTGCCAGTCCACCGAATAGTGCGCCGCATGTTTTCCCCTGTTTGCAAATGCCCCCGCCTAACATGGTTCCGAACAACTGGGTGAGGTCAGAAGCAAACCCTTCTTTTTCCGCAAAGGCGATAAACACTGCTTCTGCACAGGTGTATCCTTGTTCGAAAAGCTGCTTTACCCTCTCTTGCGTCGATAGATTCCAACTTTTGCCCGCACCAATACTTCCCGAAAGATTCAAATACTCGTCCATAATTTTATTGACTGCTACTTCTTGGGCTTTAGTAATCTCGATCGGGGTAGTGTTTGGATTCTGTAGTACATCATACAAACCTGTATGAAGTACTTTCATAAGGTCTGAATAGACATTGATTTTTCTAATCCCCGCAGTGATGGTTCGGCGCAGGTTTTGTTCTCCCGTTCCAGATGACCCGTGAAGAACCAAGGGTACATTTACCACGGAATCCAGTTTTTGGAGGCGCTCAAAGTCAAGGTTTGGTTCACCCTGGTACTCTCCGTGGACGGTACCGATCGCTACAGCCAGTGCGTCAATCCCGGTAAGCCGGACAAATTCGGCCGCTTGGTCTGGATCGGTAAGTAATGCCCGGTTTTTATCCTTGGTTAAATATTTACCACCAGTCCCTACATGACCCAATTCAGATTCAACAGATACTCCATGTGCGTGTGCCAGACGAACAACTTCTTGAGTGCGGCTAATGTTGACATCCCAAGATTCAGAACTGGCATCAATCATCACTGAAGTGAATCCCAGATCGATTGCTTCACGAATATCATCAATTTCGTACGCATGATCCAGATGTAATGCGACAGGGATTTTTGCCTCTGAAGCGAACTCACGAATGATACGGATGAAGTGAGGATAATCAGAAATTCCCGTTGCAGGTTTTAGAGATGGAGAAAAACTTAATGCGAGCGGGGCTTGAAGTTCCTCCGCGCGTTTCAAAATAAAATTCGCGACCTGAATTGTTGGAAAATCAGGAGCGATTACCGCGTATCCGTGCAAATCCGCGTCTTGTAATATTTCTTTTAAAGTCACTAGCATAAGCCACCTATTGTGTGAGGTAATCAGTGTAAGGTTGTTTTTGAATGGGCTCAATCCCTAACCAGGCAGCCATTTCCATTGCGGCTGGCATGAGGTTGCCATATGCCAACGGGTAATGGTGTTGAAAACCACTTTTCATAAGAGTTTGCACCACTTCTGGCACACTGGCAGGCTCAGCACCAACTCGAATATTACGATACCAGCCACGACTGCCCATGTAAGAAGGTTTCTGGTTATCAATTTCTCCATCTAATACCAGCAATTGCTCAAAATTGGGAGTAAATCCCATTACAGTAGCCTGACCAGGCTTCAAGACCAGATCATTATGCAATCCGGTAGGTGGCTTTTGATCTTGATCGAAAAGCCATAAGGATTGCATCCGGGTGCCCTTATCATCAGCCAGTGTGGGTGAAGTGGGTCCGCAATGCCAGAGTAAAAGACTATTATCATTTTCATCGACAGTGACTAAATCCATCAAGGTAACCACATCGCCCCCGCTCATGTAATGCAAGGCGAGCATTCCTGCCGCGCTCGGCACATCCCCCTCACAAGCGGCGATTAATCCAGTGGTATTCAATTGCCCCATCAAGCTGCATACCGCGACACCGTAATCTGATTGATACCGAGGCCAACAACTGACTGCAACTGCATCCAGACCAAAATTGTTGGCGGCCTGTTGGTAGGCGATCTCCAGGCGGCTTAATTTCTCAAGCTGCGGAGCCATCCGTTTGTCAAATTGAGTATTTACCCGAATAAAATCCTCAGCTGTTTTTTGGATCGCAGTTTCATCCTTGATTGCTTGCGCTTCTTTGAGGAGAGTGTCAAAATCCAGAATAATCACTTCAGCGCCAACTTTTCTCTTAAGATTGCGAGGATCAACAATCAGATTATCAAAACCGGAGGCTACCCCACCAATCAAGCCAATTCGCGCGTTTTGAAGATTTACTACTGCATGTAAAGCTTGCACGGTAACTCTAAATCGTTGGTCAAACAGAGGTTGACCAGGTCGCCCAAAGAACCATTTCACTGGCAGATCATAATCAGTTCGAAAGGTTTTAAGCAAACTGTTATATAAATTAAGGCCGGTAAAACTATTTAAAGGCAAACCACCTTCTGAAGTGGGTTTCCCCTCAGGCACCGCCCATAACCCTAACCGAATTTGAGTATCAGCAAACGGATAGATGAACTGACCAGCAGCGAAAGAACTATTTTGCAGCAAGATAAAATCTGCGCCCCAATTTTGCAATTCTCTGGCAGCGTTATTGGCTTGGTCTTGATTGTAAATTCCTTCTTCGATTGTCTTTAGTTCAAATCCAAGTGAATTTGCCAGCTTAGATAGGGCTTGTCGGTCTTGTTGGAAGTTGCCTTCTTTATCGCCCCGAAATGGCGTAACCATTACCCCGGCCAGGCCGATTTTTAATTTTCTCATATTCTTCATATTTGCCTCATATTCAAAATTCATCACTGATGAAATCCGCAATGATGATTAACACATCGGCCAGCGGAAGCAGGCCGCCGATGCAGGCTCGTTCCACAAATCTAATAATTCTTTATCCACTGTGCAAAGCGAAAGAGAGAAACCACCCATCTCTTGCGTGGTAAACAGGGAATCAACCAGACTGCCTGCAACTTCAAACCCCTGAGTTTGCAGTGATTGATGCACGCGGCGATATAGAATATTGAGTTCCATTCTTGATGTGCCGCCAGAACCATTCAAAAAGACCAAAACCTGCTTTTCAGAAAAACCAGAAAGATCGTCTACCAATTTTGGAAGGATCATATCAATGATTTCATCCGCGGGAAGTAAATCTCCGCGGTAAACACCGACCTCACCATGGACCCCGGTACCAATTTCCACCTGGCCGAATGGCATTTCAAAAAGAGCAATACCAGTGGCGGGGTGAGTGGGCGGGCGAACGGCAACCGCTAAAGTGGCTGTCCGTTGATTGGTCTTGCGCATTAGCCTGGCGACCTCTTCCAGAGATTTTCCATTTTCAGCTGCCGCACCCCCTATTTTTAATGCAAACAGCAAACCGCCTAATCCGCGACGCTTTTCAGACTCTACGCGCGGGGCAGTGGCGATATCATCCCCGAGATAAATTGGTTCCACCTGAATACCAAGCTGCTCAGCCCGTCGCATTCCCAGCCTGGCATTAAGAACATCGCCTGAGTGGTTGGATATTAAAAGCGCGACGCCAGCGCCCTGGTCTGCAAGTTCGATTGCATGTGCTATTTTCACACCTGATGCACAGGTAAATATTGGCCCGTAAACATCACTATCTAACAATCCCTTGCCTACCAATCCTCCCATAGAAGGTGTATGCCCCCCACCGTGACCTATCGCAAGGCCAACTTTCCCTGGTTCCTTTTTACTTGCACGTACCAGGTAACCTTCAGGCAGGTAAGTGATAATTTCTGGATTTGCTAACGCCAAACCCTCATTATCCTCTGAAATCATCGCATCTGCATGATTGATAAACTTTCCAGAAGGTCGAAACCCTGTTGTGGTATTTTGATTCCAACGGGTTTCCATTTTTATGCCTGCCTCGGCGTCTTTAAAACAACTGACGATCATTGCGAATGAGGTGGCTCCAGCGTCTTGATATCCTTTAGATCGATCGCCTAAAAAGTGAGCTCGTCCATGGGCAGCGACCATTTCTTTTGTGGAGAACGCACCTTCTTTGGCAGCGTTTTCTGCGGCAACCAATGCATCTGCGAGGGATTGATATCTTTTATCCTGCAGTGCCTGCACCGCCGGGAAGATTGCATCCACCAGGGTTTTTTGGCCTGGTTGAGCTCCACCTACTTGCATCACAGCCTTCAATCCCCCTTCAAAAAAACTGGCTAAATCTTCTTTTGAGCAAACTTGTTTTCCCCGAAGGATAATCCCTCCCTCGGCAAAGAACGCAGCCAGTAAAGGACCAATTGCTCCCCCAGCATTTTCTGCCAGCGCTTCCGCGACTGTATCTAACATGCTGCCTAATTCAGGGTAATCAGCTTGAAGGGCATGGTCGGCGGCTGTAAAAGCTCTGGATATGGTAAATCCATGATCGCCATCGCCCACGGCTGCATCCAGATTATTTAATGGCTGGCATTGTTCATTAAAATTTACCGATAAAAGTGTAAACAACGTTCTGAACTTTTTCAGATCAAACATTGGCAACCTCATGTTTAAGAAACTCCGCTGCGCGATACGCAGCCTTGTCTAAATCATCCGCGAGTGGCCGCCAGATGGATAGACCGCGACCGACTTCGCCAGCGGGATTAACAAAAGCTTCTGTTACTAAGTATCCTTGATAATTGATTTTTTGTAGTGCTTTGTGAACTGCTACCCAGGGAATGTGTCCTTCGCCTGGAACTTTGCGATTGTTTTCTACGCAATGAAAATGACCTAAATCATTTCCAGCCTTACATATTGCATCGAAGATGTTGTCCTCTTCGATATTCATGTGGAAAGTGTCTAAATGTAGTTTGATATTTGGATGATCTACTTCATTAAGCAGCTGAATTCCCTGTTCGACAGTATTGATGATGTAACCTTCAAATCGATTCAAAACCTCAAGGCACAAGGTAACACCATGGTCAGCAGCCATTTTTCCGGCCAGGCGCAGCGATTGTACGCAAAAATCTCGTCTTTTTTGTAAATTTTGATCAGGGAAAAAGCCCCAAGCAGCATAAGTTACTCCGCCCAAAATGGGGCTGCCTAATTTTTCTGCGCCTTCAAAACATGCTTGCAGATGATCCAATCCAGCTTGGCGAATTTTGGGGTCTGGGCTCGAGATATCGGTGGTTGGCCCTAAGCCAGTTCCACAACTGGCCAGCATGCCTTCTGAAACCAAAGCATTTCGAAGCCGTTCATAATCTAAATCCAAAGGAGTCAAGAGAGGAAATTCTGCAACATCGAACCCCGCCTTTTTGGCTTTGAAGATCAGAGGTTCCAAATCATCGGACCAGGATATCTGCCAATAGGATAAATGGATGCCAATCGGAAGCATGTTTCACCTTGAATAGAATGTGGATCTCCTCCCTCAAATTCATGAGGGAGGAGAGAGGAAAGAACCAAAAGGATTAGAAGCCCAATAACCTGGCAATACCACCAACAACAATCGCGATCAGGGAGAAGTCGTTACCACCGAATGCGTTAATGAAACCGGCAGCAGTATTCGCAACGAAGGGCAGTGATAGAGCCTGCAACACGATCAGCATTACACCACCTACAATGGAGGCCGCAATCGCGCCACGGCGACCACCGGTCGCGTTTGCCAATACTGCCGCGGGACCAACATCAAAGAATGCTGCCACAACCAATGGAAGCAACACATAGCGATAACCAAAGGCGCCGAAGATGACCAGGGTGACCAAGGAAGCAATCATTGCGATCGGGAAGCCGATGGCCAGCGCATTTTGTCCGTAGGGGAATACCATTGGGCAATCGAGGGCGGGAATGGCATCGGGGACGACTTTCTTGGCAAAACCGTGGAAAGCGGGCACAATCTCGCTCAGCATCAGGCGGACACCGGTGAGCAGGATGGTGAGGCTGGCACCGAAGAGGATACCCTGGTAGATAATCCACAGGTACCAAATCGGTTGGGAGCCACCCGAGAAGGTTTCTGCTGCCCAGGCGGGACCGGCGATAAAGCCCATAACCAGATACAGGAGGAACATGATGATCGAAGTTGAAATGGTCATCGACTTGAGGAAACTCAAGCTGTCAGAGATCTTCATGTCTTCAGTAGATTTCGAGGGATCGCCAACCAGTTTACCAATCCAGGCACCCACTAGGGCGATGCTGGTGGTGGTGTGACCAATGGTGAAGTCTTTGCTGCCAGTCAGTTTGAAAACAAACGGCGCGAGCAAAGCGGGCAAAACGGTAGAGAGAACACCGTGGATTAAGCTGCCGATCACTACTAACGCGACACCATTGATTTTACCGGCATCTGCCAAAGCAGCGACGACCATGAAGGCGTTCCAGAACATGATGTGGCCGGTGAGGAAAACATATTTCAACTTGGTTACACGTGCCAGAACCAGGTTCACCAGGAAACCGAACACCATCACCAGAATGACGGGTACGCCATATTGGCTTAAGAAGGCTGTCCAGTCGACCGCGATGGCTTCACCCTGGAAGGCATACACTTTACTGAACATCGTCGATATTGGGGAGATGACACCGACAAGCAAGTCAACAGCGGAGAAGAGGATGATCACACCCGCCATGGTTTTGATGGTGCCGGTAATCACTTCGCTGAAGGTTTTGCGCATCATCAGTAAACCTAATAATGCGACAAGCCCGAGCATAAAAGTTGGCAACAATCGGGGGACAATACTGAAAATCAGACCTACGTTCATTTTCCATGCTCCTTATTATTTGGTAAAAAAAATGAGAGACAAGCAGTGGTTAATTCTTTAGGATTATTTCGATTACAGACACCTCCTCTGAATTTAGATCAAATGACATCAATAATTCTTTTGATTTCTGGCTCCATTCAATCGTGGTTTCTCTTGGCCAGATTCGCCTTACTTCAAGCGCGTTTTGATCGTGCATATCGATTGACAGGTGTGTATTTGAAGCAGTTCTCAAGTAATTGCTGATTACAACCCAAATCCGATTGGAGCCTATCAGTAAGTGTGGGTCAATCTCACGATATTTTTTCTGGGTGTAATCCAGATGGATCCGTGGTTGAATACCCAATTGTGGCAATACTTGCTTGATTATTTGGGAGAGAATTGATTTGTCGTGCTTGAGATGGCCGGTATCGCACTGCGAGGCAAGATAAATTCCGTTGCCCGAACCATAAGTGGATAAAGTCACAGCGGGATATTGGTCAAGGAAGGTGGCTAATACTTTTGTGTCTCCTTCAATGGTGACCAGATCGCGGTTCCACCAGCCATCAAAACATTCACCATTAAAATCGATTTGAGTTCCATCCAATCGATCGGGTTCAACCCGTTCGATACCAAACGCCTTGCGTAATCCAGAGATAGGTAAATTGTGTTGGTACCATCCGCGGGAATCGAGTGTGCCACACCGGGAGAAGCCCACTAAAGTACCGCCATTATTTACATACTCAGCCAGCATTTCGGATAAATCTTCATCCAGCAATCCCATCATCGGCAGTATGATTACCGGGTATTGGTTTGCGATTCCAGAAAATACCTGTTCGGGAGTGATAAAGTCTACTGAATATCCGGCTTCCCAAAAGGCACGGTAAGCTCCACGTTGGGCGGTGAATAGCTGTTCTTCTTCATCAATTCCTCTGAAGAAAATGGCATTCGGTTTGGATTCCAGAATGGCAACTTCCCCACGGGGGGTGTGCGCTTGCATGAAGAAGTCGGTGTGATTCTTAATGAAATTACCTAATTCCAGCGCGGATTGATATCGCTTGGTTGGTTTTCCATCCAGATCGACCAGTGCTCCCCAATGTAATGGTTGGTAATCCCACTCGCGCCAGGGCATATAAAGGATTAATTTGACATCGTGCCCCAATGAATCCATCACGTAATTGGTCACATCTTGGGGGCGGGTGTTGAAATCTGGTCCCATTACCCAGCCGCCAATCGGTCCACTTTCGATTTCATGCAGCCAAAAATCGCGGCCAACTGACTGGGCAACACTGCGTCCGTGGTCCAAAAAGATTGATATATGTTCAGGACGGGAGGCCAGTTTATTTCCGCTGCCGGGATAAAGATCGTAGCCGATATGATCAACTTTCTTGGCGATTTGCCATTGGTCAAGCCCCATGAAAGTTCCAAATCGGTCATAACCTTTGAAATTGAAGGTGTTTACAGAAGTAGGGTGATCCTGGTCTTGCTCACGAATGAGTTGGTGCTGCCATCCGGCGTATTCCGCAAAAGCTTGCTGCCAGAAAAGGCGCCAATCGAGCCATTTGGTCACACCCGCCCAGGCAGCGGGCATGCTTTCTGGAGGAAATACGTCTGACCAATCGTTATATACATAATTGGTAGTACCCCAAGACCAGGCATGCGTTAAAGCTTCCAGAGACTGGTACTTTTCTTTTGTCCACTCGCGGAATTTCGCACTGCAGTGGTCGCAGTAACAATAGAGCCCCAGGATGGATTCTTCACGGGCGGGCAAGAACGGAAATCCAATTTCATTTGTGATTTGCCAACCAAAATGATTGGGGTGTTGAGCGGTAAATTCGAGCAGCGCTTTGATATAGGTATCAAGAGCGGCCTGGTAACCAGGGTGATGAATACACGCCCAATGATAGGAAGCCCCTAGTGGATACCTTTGACCCGTGTTGGAAAGTAGAGGTAGATCCGGGTATTTTTTCGCAAGCCAGAGCGGAGGAGAAGATGCCCCGGTGCTAATGATGATTTTGATTCCAAAATCATTCGCCTTTGAATAGAAACGGCCAAGTTTTTCGAATTCAAAAAAGCCTTCCCTAGGTTCTATTCGATCCCAAGAAGCGTGCACATCTCCCAGGCGAATGAGATTCATCCCGGCTTTTTGCATCAATGCCAGGTCATTTTCCCATTCCGCTTCATCAAAGATGAGCGGTGAGTAAGAGGCTCCATAGTGAAAATTCTGTCGATGGCTCATCTTGATTACTCGGCAGCGGCCTTTTGCACAATTTCTAGCCCCTTGGCTTTGATTTCGTCTTTACTCAAGAAGTTATCAATCACTACCACTGGTTTGGTGACATTCTTGAATAATTGGGACATGTCTCTTGATGTAAATACCACATCAAAGGATTCGCCAACCGCAGTGGTTGAATCTGCGCAAAAAGTCTCAGCTTGAATATTGTTTTCTTTGAGAATCCCGTCCAGAGTGATTTTCAAAATCATGCTGGATCCTAACCCAAATCCGCAAACTGTCATGATCCGTAGTTTTTTCATGTTCCTCTCCTTACAAAAAGGTTATTGAAAAGCCTTTAAAATTTCTTCAACAGAATTGGAGGATTTAAGTAAATCTTGGTTCTCCTCCACTACCAGAAATTCGGCCAGCGATTTTAGCATTTCAATATGGCTGTTGTGATCTATGCCGCAAAATGAAATAACCAGCTGAACGGGATCATTTGCTTCCGACCCAAAATTGACCGGTGTTGACAGGGAAATAATGCTCATCCCAACCTGCAGGGCTCCATCCTCGGGACGGGCATGGGCCAACGAAAGTCCCGGGGCCAATACCATATACGGGCCTAGATCCTGAACTGCCCGAACCATCGCATCTACATAACGAGGTTCACATTTACCAGTATCAACTAGCAAGGCGCCACCTATTTCAACGGCTTCTTTCCAATCTTTTACAGGTATTTGCAAGCGAATCGCTTGTGGAGAGAGATATTTAGATAACATGCTTTCTACTCGTTTCTGGATAAAAGGTGTTTTGCCGTATCGGCGTTTGTGATAAGAACATTGAAGAAATTGCCCTTCATGGCGGCTTGAATCACGGTTTTCTTCTCTTCACCACCGGCAACCAATACACTCCAGGGAATTTTCTTCAGGTCAGCCAGGTCGATTCCAATGATCCGGTTGTCAAGGAATGTTGAAATGATCTTTCCATTTTGATCAAAATAATGTCCCAATGCATCACCGACAGCACCGGAGTTTTGCAGATTTTTTAACTCATCTAGTGTGATCTTCTTTTCCACGTATAGAATGGCAGTGTTATCTACCGTACCAATACTTTGGATAACAATGTCAGAATTTCTGGCTCGATCAAGCGCTGCCGATATAGATGGTTCATTTAAAAGTGCTTTTTGAATTTCCGCATTAGAAACAAGGTTTGGAGCATATAAGAATTCTGCTTTTCCACCCGCAATTTCTGCCATTTTTGAGGTGATGTTATATTTGGCAAAACCGCCAGAATGGTCAGATGCTCCGCCCACAATTTCGATAAAGGTACAGTCAATGGAATTGTCTGTGGAAAAAACCATTGGCAGGTGAGAGATTGTGCGCCCCAGACCCAAGCCAACTCGCATGCCACTCTTAAGGGATCTTTTGAGCCAGTCTGCAGTGCCTCTTGCCAGAGATAAATAAATTGAATCGTCCCCTTCGGGATCACCAACCACAACCGCATCGCGAAGATTGAATTTCACAATCAGGTCTTGTTCCAGATCAAAATTTTGGTTCTGCGGGGCATTAATTTTGATCTCAACAATTCCTAATTCGATCGCTCGATTTAAAATGCGGTGTATTGTGACCCGAGAATACCCCAGCTTTTCACCGATTTCATTTTGGGTGAAACCGCTTTCGTAATACAACCTGGCTACTCGAACGCATAATCGGTATTCAGTTTGGTCGATTTGATTGAACATGGAATTCACTCTGGTTTTTTAGTTTACATATGTACATTAAATGTACATATTTCCATTATACAAAAAATATATTGAAAGGCAATACCCAATTTGGAGTTCGATATCTTATATCGTTTTACTCTTATTACTTAGTGGAAGGTTTGGTTAATTGAAATTCTACAGCAGGGACATTCTATTTTTTATTTTCCGAAAAAAAACCAATAAACAAAAACAAAGGTCACCCGAAATCCGGTGACCTTTGTTCAATATATTGGATTCTCGTAAAATTATGAGAAATCTATCGAAGAACGTTTTTTTGTTTGATAAGTTCTAAAAAGCATTTGACTACTTCTGGATCAAATTGCTGACCTGATTGTTCTTGCATATATTGGATTATCTCTTCTCTTTTCCAGGCTTGACGGTAAGGACGGTCACAAGATAGGGCATCCCAAACATCGACCACGGCAAATATTCTGGCTGATAATGGGATTTCCTCTCCTTTCAATCCCTGAGGATATCCTGAACCATTCCATCTTTCATGGTGGCTGTAGGGAATATCCAAAGCTGGTTCGAGATAAGGTATTTTTGAGAGCAGGCTATGGGCATAAATGGGATGTTGCCTCATTATCTGCCATTCTTCTTCAGTCAACGGGCCAGGCTTCAATAAAATATTATCAGGAATGCCCATCTTACCAATATCATGCAATAGAGCACCGCGTTGAATATGAACCAGCTGACTCTCTTCAACACCCATCAAACTCGCTAACTCTAAAGTGGCTTGTACGACGCGATTACTATGACCGGCTGTTTCATGCTCGCGTAATTCCAATGCATTGGACCAACCTTCTAGGGTTGCATCGTACGCGAATTCCAGTTCTTCTGCGGATTTTCTCAATAGTAATTGAGATTCGTATTGTTCAGTGATATCTTCGGCAATGCCGGCATAACGGATGACTTCTCTGTGTTCATCATGGACAGGATAAGTCCTGGCATTGATCCACCGGCAGGTTCCATCCGGTTTTAAAATCCGATATTTTTCATTAAATGGAATACTCCGCAATCGCATTTCATTCTGGGCGTTAATTACTCTTTCCAAATCCAGAGGGTGAACTGAATTCATGAAGATCTGTGGTTGTTGATAGAAATCTTCACTAGGGATTCCCCAAATGGTTTCAAAGGCTGGATTCACATATAAGATTTTTCTGGTTTTGTCATCCCGGAGCCAAAAGACCTCTCGCATATTCTCTGCTAATTGACGAAAACGATCTTCACTCTCTCGGAGGATTTCATCTGAGTTCTTTTTTTCAATTACATCCCATGAAAGATCAGCGAATCTTGTCAGAATGTCTACATCAGCTTCTGAATATTCTGATTTCTTGTTTCCGACACCAATAATTGCGACAATTTGTTCCTTGCGGAAAATCGGTACAACCAGTTCACGTTCGATGGTTGCATGTCCGATTGGTAAGCCTTTTCGATCTGGTAAATTCGCGTATGAATTATGGACAATCGGTTTCCGTTGGCGAATACAATCAGCCCAAACTCCGGCTTCCAAGAGATCATAATGTTTTGTAAATTCTGAGACCCGACAGAAATTGTTATGTGTGGCATTGGACCAGGCTTGAAGTGAGATTTTCTCTTGATCACTGTCCAAAAAATGGAAAAACCCAATTTCACTATCCGTCAATTCTTCTGCGATGTCTAAGGTAGATTGAAGAAGAGATTGTAAGGTCTGGTGAGTGGCAAGTTCATGCAGCTTCAGGCGGGCCCGCAGGATCTTTTCTGTGGTTTTCTGTTGAGTGACATCCTCTTTAATGGCAACAAACTGCTGAATAATCCCATTTGATCCGATAATGGGGGTTATTGTCATTTCCTCATTATAGAAACTACCATCTTTTCGGCGGTTGATCATTTCTCCACGCCAGACATTTCCAGCAAGTATTGTATTCCACATTTCCGCATAAAAATTTGGGTCATGTTTGCCAGACTTGATCAGATCTTGCGGTTTGCGTCCAATCGCTTCGGATGTGGTAAATCCTGTCAGCTTAACAAACGCCGGGTTTGCCCAGGCAATTGTTCCTTCAGCATCGGTGATGACAATCGCATTTGCCGCTGAGCTTAAAGCGGTTGCTTGAAGCCGTAAAAGTTCTTCTTGGATTTTTCTTTGGTCGCGAAGTGTTTTCTGCTCAAGAGCATTTCGAATAGCTTGCCCCAATCGTTCTGGGCGATCCTTTAAAAGGTAATCGGAAGCTCCCCTGTGCAAAGCGTCAACTGCGGCTTCTTCTCCAATACTGCCAGATACAATAATGAATGGAATATCCGCATCTAATTTGCGAGTGATTTCAAGCGCCCTGAGGCCGCTGAAATCGGGCAATGACCAATCGGATAATATCAAATCATATCCATCATGAAATTTTTCCACGAAATCCTGCTCATCGTCAACCCGAATCCAATCCAACTGGAATCCTTCCTTGACCAGACGGCGGATTATTAATTCAGCATCAGAGGGATTGTCTTCAACAACTAGAACGTGTAGTGGATTATTCATGAACGAACCTCAAGAATCGAAAAAGGAATTAATTCATGGATATGTTTTCTATTGGAGTAAAAACAACTTTTCAAGTTTACCGTATTTTTTAGATTTTCTTGTAATTATTGACACAGCTTAAACTGTTTTCAATGAAACACTCACGATTAATTGTTTTACCTGCTAGATTTGCGCCACCAACTTCGTTTGATAGACTTCTTCATCTGATAACACGCGTTCAAGGTCTAATAGGATAATTAGACCAGACTCCATGTTAGCCACGCCAATAATAAAATCAGTATTGATGCTCATTACAATTGGTGGGGGCGGTTCTATGATGCTATCCTGGATTGTCAGTACTTCTGTGACGGCTGCCACGATCATGCCTACTTTGACATCTTGCAAGTTTGTAACCACAATTCTGGATTCAGATGTCTCTGGATTGACCGAAATGCCAAATCTTTTTTCTAGATTGATGATTGGAATGATTGAGCCGCGTAGATTGGTAATCCCTTCCACAAAATCGGGGGCTTGAGGAAGTCGAGTAATTTTTTGCATCTTTACAATACCTTCGACTGAGGCGATGTCGATTCCAAAGTGTTCGCCAGAAAGTTCGAAGACAACGATTTGCTTTTCCATCTTGACTCCTTTTTGGATGAAAAGGTGGGCATTAATCAATTTACTTGAGAAATGCCCACCCTTTTCTATAAATGGTTATGCTAACTTGAATTGCTCAACAATTTGTTGCAGGGATCTAGCCATTTCTGCTAAAGATTGAGCTGAAGCGGTAACTTCTTCCACTTGCGCGCTCATTTCTTCTGCACTGGCGCTTACTTCTTCGATCGAGGCGCTATTCTCTTCACTTACACTGGCGATATTCTCAATAGCTTGAGTGACTTCACTTGCATTCGCAGACATTTCTTCTGTGGCGGCGGTGTTTTCTTCAATCACAGCAGAGACTGAATCCACTGCTGAGACCAAATCGTTCGCGGCGGAGTTCATGCGTTGACTGGCTTCTGCTGCTTGCTGTGCCTGGCGATTGACCGCTTCTGCGGCATTCAGAATTTCTGATAAGGATTCACCAGCCAGGTTCGCGCTGCTAACACCCGATTCCACTTCTTTTGAACTTTCTCCCATGGCCTGAACTGCTTCAGAGACGGATTGCTGAATGCCACGCACCAAATCACCGATTTCCTTGGTCGCGTGAGATGCGCGTTCAGCTAATTTGCGAACCTCATCGGCTACCACAGCGAACCCTTTTCCATGTTCGCCCGCCCGCGCGGCTTCGATCGCGGCGTTCAACGCGAGAAGATTGGTTTGTGAAGCGATGTCTTCAATGGTTTCAACAATAGCGCCGATTTGCTCTGATCGTTTGCCCATTTCCTGGACTTTTCCGCCAGAAAGATCGACCTTTGATTTGATTTTATGCATGCCTTCCAAGGTTTGTTCAACCGTTTTCACACCCTTACGGGCGGCATCTGCAGCAGCACCCGAATCCTTCATTACTGCGGCAGCGTTACCCGCTACCTGTTGGAATGCAACCGTTAATTGTGCGGTGATCTCAGAGGCTTTGCTAACAGAATTGCTTTGTTCTTGTGCGCCTTTGGCTACGCCATCAATCGCTCTGGCCATCTGTTCCGTAGAAGCCGCTGTTCGGGTTACGGCTAACGCCTGATCTTGAGTGCCCTTTGCTACTTGTTGGATGGTGGTGCTGATCTGTGTGGTGGCTTGACCGGCTTGATCGGCAGCTGAAGCTAATTGGGATGATGCCGCGCTTAGGCTGTTGGCATTGTCGGCTACTTCGCTGACCGATTTCCGCAGTGAATCAATCATCCGGACGAAGGCAATCCGCAGCTCATCTTTATCACTTTTAGGTTGGATTGAGATTGTGAGATCATTTTTCGCAATGATGGTGGCTGCTTCTCCAGTTTCTTGCATGTAGGCCACTATCTCATCGAGCGCTTTTCCAACATCGCCAATTTCATCTTCACGCAATCGAACTTTATCTTTGTCGCTTTCACTAAAACTTCTTAACAAATCACCTTTTGCTAAAAGTTTAATAGAATTGACCACTAATGTAAGTGGAACAGTGATGCTGTTTGAGATGATCATCCCAAAGCCTATAGCAAGGATTACACTGACAACGATAATAATGATCATGATCGTTGTGGCATTATTCGCGGCGGCTGTATTATCTAAGGCAATTTGATTTGCTTGCGAGACCTTCATCTCCATCATCGCGTCTAGTGTATCTTGAGTGGTTCTGGCACTTTGGTAGCCTGCCCCATTCAAAATCTCTAATGCTTCATCGCTCTTTCCAGCTTTATCCAGCGCGATCATTTGCTCCAGGTAAGGATCATATTGGTCCTTGGCTATTTGGTACTGATCATAAAGCTGTTGCATTTCTTCAGATTCGATTAAAGCCTCATATTCAGCCCCAACGCGATCCAAGTCTTCTGAAAGCTGCAAAATCGTATCATAGTTTTTCTGATTCGCCGTTGCATCAGAAACCAGGATTGCGTCTCGCACGTTGACGCGGATTCTTTGAAAGGCAATCCCCATTTCATCAAGCTGCATAATCGGGACTGTATAATGCTCAAACAGCCTTGTGTCAGCGGCGTCAATCGTACGGATATAGATAATCCCAATTATCCCTACGGCCGCGGTAAGCACCGCCATAAAGATAAACGTACCCATTAATTTGACACTGGTTTTAAGATTGTTAATCCATTTCATCGCTCTCTCCTCGAATATCTTCACCCTGGTTTGATTATTGTGAATTTGTTTAGATATAGATTTAAAAAACCAACCAATTATGGTTTATTGCCCTTTATGAGTTGTTCAAGCATTGGGATTGAAAGATCGTCGTAAATCAATTCTTTTACATGTCTTAAAGTAAAATCTTCAGGTTGCCTGGCGCGGTTACTTAATAAAATGATCTGAACCTCTGGATTAAAAAAACAAAATTCCGCGATCAGATCGTTATTCTCATGATCAGGTTTTCGAAAATCGATAAAAATTAGCGAGGGAAATAAAACCTTCCAGATTTCTTTTGCCTGCAGGCAAGTATCTAGAATGCTTACTGATAAATCATTACGCAATGATCTCATCATTGACAAAAGGGTTTCGCGTTTTCTCCCAGGTGGAGCAATTACCAGTATTTGGGGATTAATTGGATCAGTTGCAAACATTATTGAGTCCATTAATAAATCGTTGCCTTTCCAATTTCTAGAATACGAAATTCAGAGAAATTTTGCATCGCAATAAATTAAGGGATTGGGAACAAAAAAAGACCGCTTAATTGCGATCTTTTATCTACTTAATAGGGGGGTAAACGAATATTAAGTTAGTTTTCTTCTAATTGGGCGATTCCGGTACGCAGGGCGTACAATGTCGCCTGAGTTCGGTTCTCCACATGAAGTTTTTCAAGAATAGTGGTTACATAAGTTCGAACGGTCCAAACACTTAAATACAACCTGTCAGCGATTTCTTTATTTGAGTAGCCTTTCGAGATTAATTCCAGAATTTCAACTTCTCGTTGGGTTAGCGAAGCACTTGCATCAACATCTTGCTGTGGTCGATTGATTTCTTTGATCAGAATGCTGGCGATTCGGGATGGGAAAGCCGATCCACCCTGGAAAACTTCGTGGATAGCCGTTTCAATTTCCTGCGGTGATGAGTCTTTAAGTAAATATCCAACCGCACCCGCTTTCACCGCGCTAATCACTTTGCTTTCATCCAGGAAGCTGGTAATGATGATGATCTTGGCGTTGGGATTTTGTTCTTTAATTTTAATTGTGGCTTCAATCCCATCTAATTCGGGCATTAGTAAATCGAGCAAGATAACGTCCGGGTTCAGGCGATTGGCTATCTCAACCGCTTCAAAACCATTTGCGGCCTCTCCAATCACTTCTAACCCAGGGATGGGCGCGATAAAGGCTTTCAGGCCTTCGCGCACAATTTTATGATCATCCGCAATTATTAATTTGATTACCTTTTTCATCATTACCCCATACTATTAATTGGAATGCTTACTTTTATACGAGTGCCTTCTGCCAACTTGCTCTCAAGTTCAAATGCGCCGCTAATCAGCTTTGTTCTTTCTTTCATGGAATTTAACCCGATCCCACCAGATAAGTGGAATGGGTTTTCCTCAAACCCACAACCATCATCTCTAACCGCCAGGGTTATCAAGTTGGGAGTTCTTGTTATATCTATCCAAAGATGTGAAGCTTTTGCGTGTTTTAATGAGTTATTGAGAGCCTCAATCACGATTCGATAGAGATTCTCTTCCACCTGGACCGGAAGTTTTGGTAATTCAGTTGCGTTGAATTCCACACATAAAGACGATCTTCTTTCAACAGCATCTAATCTTGATTGGATGGCGTTGATCAGCCCATTATTGGTTAATTCAGAAGACCTTAATTCATAAACCAATAGGCGCATATCTTTTAACGCTTGTTGAGTGAGCTGACTGATTTCTGACAAATATGAATTTACTTCAGAAATTGATCCTTGAGCAGCATAGCGTTGCGCACCCGCGCAGTAGAGATTGGCGCTGTAAAGAGATTGTGTTACAGAATCATGCAATTCACGTGCAAGGCGTGAGCGTTCTTCATGAACAGCAGCGATTTCTGCCTTTTTGGACAGGTGCGCAGATTCAACATGCAGCGCTAATTGATCAGCAATAAACGAAAGTAAAGTCAATTCTTCAATATTGATTTCTTCTTTGCTTATCTTTGCTACGATCAAGATTCCAATTACACGGTTCTGTATCCGCATAGGCATACAAATAAATGCTTCTGGATTATGCTGAGTTTTTGCGGAATTGATAATGAAGTATTTATCTTCTTCCGAAGATAAAATAGTCTTTTGCTCCTGCAAGATGGAGTTAACAAGCTGGCTTGGAAATGAAAGTTTGAATAAATCTTCAACAATAGGTGTAGCGCCACTTGGGAAGATCCAATCGGTATCAATATCAGTTTCATTGACCAGATGAATAGTTCCAATTTGGGAGTTTACTGCTTTAAGGGTTAACTCAAGCGCATCTTGCAAGGCTGAATTGATGTTTAATGTTTTACTCGCCGCAGATGTGATTTGATAAATATGATCCAGTTCTTTTTCTCGTCTTTGCAATAACTTTTCCAATTTATCTGTTGCCAGCATCCGGTTAATTGCGTTTCCAGACATTTCAGATATTGCATTAATCAAATTAATTTGTTCATGTGATAATTCAACATCTTTCTTATAGCCCAGAAGGATGACCCCGATTGTAGAATGTCCACTGATCAGCGGATAAATAATTCCAGTTTTTAAAAAAGTAAATAATCTTTTGATTTTTTCAGGATAAGCATGGAATTGGATTAATTCCTGAAAATCGATCTTAATCGGTTTCTCAGTTTGAATAACCTGGCTGAAGATCGGATGGTTAATATTGACATCAAATTTCTCTGGCGTATCCAGAAAACCAATCACATTCTCAAAAATCAGGCTTGATGCTTCAACAAATGCGAGTGTGGCAAGATCTGCTTTAAGCAACTGGAATAAATTTTCCAAAACGATATCCACTAATTCGGAACGAGTACCTGCGTTTCGCATACTGGATGAAACTGCTGTGATTGCTTCGAGTTCTGCGGCTCTTTTTTGGCTTTCCTGCACTATCTCGATTAAAGATAGTTCTGCTTGCTTCCGTTCGGTAATGTCTTGGACCACCCCGGATTGTTGAATTACTCTCCCATTCTTGTCTTTGTTTTTTGTACCTGCTAAAGATAGCAGTGTTCTTTCAACGCCATCGGTTCGAATAATTCGATATTCAATTTCTTCCAGGACTGCATCATCTGTTTCATTATCTCTTGCTTGTAGGACAAATGGCCGATCATCTGGAAGAATGGCTTGCTGCCAGGCATGATACAAGGGTTCTCCAGATAGGGCAGGGTCAAGCCCAAATATTTGAAATAATTCTTGAGACCATTTCAGCTCATGGGTTTGTGGATTTTGGACCCAATGACCAACATGAGCTACCTTTTGTGAGTATTGTAAATATTTCTCACTTTCTTTTAGCGCTTCGAACGCCTTTTTATGTTCAAATCGGATCCTTGATTCAACCAGCTCACGTTCTACCGCGGGACCAAGCCGGGCAAGGTTCCCTTTCATAAGATAGTCACTCGCGCCTGATTTCATTAAATCAACAGCGGTTTCCTCACCGATAGCGCCAGAGATTACAATAAATGGTATATCTAAACCACTCTCCTGTAGAATTTCGAGCGCTTTGGAAGCATTCATTTCAGGCAATTGGTAATCCGCAATGATAAGTTCCCATGCTTGAGAGGAGAGCGCCAGACGAAGCTGTGATTCGTCTTCAACTCTCAGGCTGGAAACTGAAAACCCCGCCTTTTGTAATTGACGAATGGTCAATGCGGCATCGCTCTCCGAATCTTCAATAATTAGAACTCTCAAAGGGATCACAATTACACTCAATTCCGGTTTGGATTTTGATTAATGGTTAACCAATATTTGCATACTTGCTGCATAGTTTCTATAAACTGGTTAAAATCGATTGGTTTGCAAATATAACTATTCGCGCCATAGTTGTAGCAATTCGTAATGTCACATGCTTCCTTTGAAGAACTCAAAATGATGATTGGAAGCTGCTTGATTGGAGAAGTATTGCGGATCGTTTTTAAGACTTCAAGCCCATCCATCCCTGGTAGTTTTAAATCGAGCAGAACCATCGCAGGTAAATAACTCAGGTTTATACTATCTTCACGAGCTCGTTGGAATAAAAAGTCCAACGCTTCTTGACCATTTTCTGCAACAATAAGTTGATTAGGAACGCAGGCTTTTGCAAAAGCTCTTTTTGTCAATTCAATATCGCTGATATTGTCTTCAACCAATAAAATCGTCTCTTTTGTCATTTGTTTGCACCTAATGTAAAGTAGAATTTTGCACCTTCATTTTTTGCAGCTTCGGCCCATATTTCACCACTATGCCGGTGAATTATTCTTTGAACAGTAGCCAGACCAATTCCGGTGCCGGGGAATTCGGATTGTTTGTGCATGCGCTGAAATGCACCAAATAGGTTTTTTGCGTAAGCCATGTCGAAACCAGCGCCATTGTCAGTCATATAATATATCATCCGCCCTTCAAAATTCTTTTGACCAAATTCAATTCTGGCAATATCTTGTTTGCTTGTGAATTTGAATGCATTAGATAGTAAGTTGGTAAGCACAATCTCTAGCAAGTTTGAATCGCCCAATGCAATTACTTTCGGTTCAATATCTATCTCTATTTTCCGGTCAGGTTGTTCACTTAAAAGTTCTGTAAAAATTCTTTGAACAATTTGTGACAAATCAACTTGGTTTATGCTCATTTCTGATCGGGTTACCCGCGATAACCGCAGCAAATCGTCGATAAGGTGTCCCATCTTTTGAGTCTCACTTCGAACTCGCTGCAGGTATTCTTTAGCCTGGTTATCTAACTGGCTGCCATAGTCTTCCAAAAAGGCCATGCTCCAGCCATCAATGCCCCTTAATGGCGCCCGTAAATCATGAGAAACGGAATAGGAAAAAGCTTCCAGTTCTTTATTGGCAGCCTCTAATTGAGCAGTTCTTTCTTGAACGCGTTTTTCCAACTCGGCGTTAAGTTCTCGGATTTGTTGTTCGGCGATTTTATAGTCTTCAATGATGCTGAGTAATGCTTTTCTCGATCGCTCAGATTCAGTTAACAGACTGCTTAGTTCATATTGGTTCTGTCTGATGATTTCCTCAGCTTTTTTCCGTTCACTTACATCTATACCAATAACCTGTATGGCAGGCTTTTCCATGTAAATAATTGGTATTGTGAATATCTCGGTTTGGAGAAATGACCCATCAGAACGTTTCATAGTAATTTCCGAAGAACTTGTTTCTATTTCTCCATACATAATGTGTTCGATTGATTCCAAAACCGGGGTTAATTCTTTTTCCGGTATAAATTTCTCAAGGGAAGCGCCAATAATCTCATCCGGGTATCGATAGCCTAAAAGCTTTGCTCCTTCAGAGTTTACGAAGACAATTTGGTTTTCACTGTATATAGCCAGACCAATGGGAGCCAATTGGAGAATCATTCGATATCTAGTTTCACTTTCTTCCAGTGCTTTTTCAGCCTGTTTCTTCGCAGTGACATCATGAATGATAGAAAAAAGTAAAACCTGGTCATTAAATGGAACGGGGCTACCATATACATCAACATCGCGTATGCTTCCATCAGCGAGTTGATGTTGGAACTGAAAATAATATGCATTATTTTCAATAGCCAGCTTCATCGCAGATTTCACTTCATCTATTGGCAATTGGTTTATGACAGTGATATTTTTCTCACGTATTTCTGATAAATTCCAGCCGTAAAATTCACATGCTGAAGGATTTGCGTCGACGATTCTCCCGGATTGGGGATCAATCAGCAGCATTATGGCCCGGGAATTTTCAAAGAGAGATCGAAATTTCGTTTCACTTTCACGAAGCTGCTGTTCAAGCTTTTTCTGTTGGGTAATATCCCTGATGGTGCCAAGCATTCGCAGGGTTTTTCCATCAAAATCAGTTTCTATGGTACTCCCTTGTGAAAGCAAGGTAACAAAATGGCCATCCTTATGCCGGGCGCGATATTCGCAAGTAAATTCACTGGCGTTATCAACTGCGGTAAAAATATTCGCTTTAAGCGAATCAATATCTTCTGGATGAATGTGGGCGAGCCAATCCTGATAAGTTTGAAGAGAATTAGCTGGGTATTGGTATCCAAGAATTTCATAGCAATTATTGCTCAGATTTTGAATCCCGGTCTGAATATTCCAATCCCAAACACCTTCATTAACAATCCTTAAAGCAGTTGTATACCTTGAATTACTTTCTTCTAATTCCGCAGTACGCACTTTTACCAGATTGCTCAATGTGGATTGGCGACTTGAAAGTAAATAAGTGGAGGTAGCCATTAAACAAATGAGTAAGATACCATATCCCCAAAAAATCACCATTGTTTTTTGAATTTCTTGCTTCCAGTTTTCGGGAAATACTGCTTTCAATTGCCATTCTCCCTCTGGAAGAATGATCGTTGATTGGACATCATTCGATTCATAGACCGATTCATTTCCATAAATAAACGATCCCTTTGTGTCACTCAACGCAAAATGAGAAGACGAAGAAATTACGGAGACTGAGGGCAGTTCAAGAAGGGTTTTTATATCGAGTGTGACTACGACGATTCCTAAAAAGTCATCCTCATCATACACTGCAAAGCGTGAGACTATTCCTAAACCGCCCTGCCTCAGTTCATATGGATCGCTTAGTGTAATTTTGCGTGAATCAATTGTCCTCTTCACATCTTCCCTGACATTATCCCTTTCATCATGGATCAGGTCCTCGAGGGTTCGTCCAATCACTGCTTCATTGCCTTCGATCGGATAAACGAGAACCGGTCCTTGCACAGGATAATATTGTATTACACGGATTACCGGGTCGTTGTCAATTAAACTTGCCGCAAAAGTTTGGAAGTGTTGATTGCGAAGTTCGTCAGTTGGATGGGTTTTCGCGCTGGCTGAAAGAGCAGTCAGGATCGATTGCCGCCGATTGATCTCTGAAGTTAAATGGGTGGCAATATTGTCTGATATGGTTAGCAATCGAACTTGATCACGTTCAATAAGGCTTTTTTGATATGTAATTGCCAACCTCCACCATAGAAAAACGCAAAACATTACCACGATAAAGGTAAGAAAAATGTGCCAAGTGATGGAATTTTGCCATTCTTCAAACAAGGATTTTTTCTGAATTTTCTTATTCATTGTGTTATTCATGTTCTTAATTGATCAATTTAGGAAACCGACAGCTTTTTCCATGAAGAAATTTTCTTATATTAGTCCCAGGCTGTTGGATACCGTGGAGGTTGCCCAATATCGGAAAGGATTTGATTGACTTCACGCTTCAACTCCAGAATCCGATCCTCTCTTCCAAGAGTGACAGCATTCCAACGCCGTAGTTCTTCCAATTGTGCTTGAATTTGCTCTTGAGATCTCTTGCGCACTGTGATATCTCTGGTAACACCAGCGATGCCAATTATTTCGCCGATTTCGTTATGCATAGGGTTTAAAGTAACATCAAAATATTGACGATCACCATTTGAAGTTAATAGACTCGACTCGGCATAGACCGAAGCGTTAGTTTTGAGGACTTCTTGATGCAGTTGATCCCACTCATCACAGGATTCACGTAGAAATCCGAGTTCTATGTGGGTTCTTCCGATAATTTGTTCGGGTGAGAGATTCAAGAATCGGCAGAGAGTCGAATTTGCATGGGTAAAGCGTGAGTTCAAGTCATAACTATAGATCATATCCTGGCTGGCATCATCAATCAGGTGATACCGTTCCTCACTCACCCTTAGCACTTCTTCTATCCGTTTACTTTCAATAATGGCTTCCACACTGGTTAACAGGGCATTAATCTGATTGATGTCTTCATAAACATAACCTCCCAATCGATTTGCAACAGCAGCCAGAGAGGTGATTTTGCCGTGTGAAAAATGAGGCACAACCAGCAGGTTTTCAATTTGCACATGCCCTAGGGGAAGCCCTTTCTTTCCGGGGCTGGCATCTTCTTCATAGTTGTTGAGAATAAACGGTTTCCTGAGCCGGATTGCCTCTGCCCATAGACCACCATCCTGAACTGAGAAAGTAATTGATTCTTCGGGCATGGCGCAGTGTTGGTGCACATCAGCAGAAAATGAATTGATTGTCAAAATGGATTCATCTTCATTAAGGGATCCATAGAATCCATATTTGCTGTCGGTCATTTTCGTTATCGTAGCGAGAACATGGTTTGATATTGCCTGTGGCTCTAATTCCTCCAAGGAGGTTATACTCCACAACGCCTCAAGTCTGGCATAGGCGGATTTTATATCAGCATCTGATTGTTTTCTTTTGGTCACATCTTCAAAGATACAGGCAAACTGGCCACGGGCAGACCGGAAAGCAGTCACTTCATAAAATTTCCCGGTTTCGCGTGAGAAATTTTCAAAAATTGTTGGCATTCCAGTAATTGCGACTTGACCATATACATCGATCCAGTAAGGCTCAGTATCTGGAAGAATTTCAAGGACAGTTTTTCCAATTACATTGCGGGCATTCAAACCAGTTAATCTTTCAAAAGCCGGATTCACCGCCAAGAACCGATAGTCTACTGGTTTACCGGTTTCATCCAGGATAATTTCATGTAATGCGAATCCATCAAACATCTCTGAGAAAAGCATTTGATATCGTTCTTCTGATTTTCGGTATTCAGTGAGGTCACGAGATATTGAGCAATAGAGTCTTTCACTTGAAGATTGAATCTCAAAAGTGGAAAATTGAATTGATTTTTCTTCTCCATCTTTTGTCTGGATTTGAAGGGTAAGCAACGAATCTTTACTGGATGTGAAATGCGAAGATTTTCGGATTAAGAGATCATTTTTTATTTCTTCTAGGGTGGTGGAGGTTCTTTGTTCTTGTGGAAGAATGGCATAATGGAATGTCCACAAATAATTGCCAATCATTTCGTCAGGCGTAAAGCCAAATATTTTCGTCATCGCCTGATTCCATTCGATGATTTTGAAATTCTCATCTGTAATAACCATGCCATCGAATGATTGTTGAATGGTTGAGCGGAACCGAATCTCACTGGCTCGTAAGGAATCTTCAGCTATCTTCTTCTCAGAAATAAACCGGGCTTGCTGTACGTTCTGATAAGCAATTTTTGAAAGTTCGTTGGCTATTGTGAACAGGGCTTTTGAAATCCTTTGGAACTGTTCTTTGGACATGGAAGGCACTTCATTGAAAGCAATTACAGTTGCTTCTTCATCTGCACCGATCAAACGGGCATATTCTCGAATTTTTTCTTCCGATTGGGTTTCATCCCGAACCTGACCGACCAGCCAACTGGCGATGTGTTTGCCGCCAACCGAGATGGCTGCGCCCGCATCCCAAAGTCCACCACTCATACATGGTTGCACAACTGGGCCATTGGGGTTGAAACGGCCGATAGTGGCGTCTGATTTGAAACAATTTTTTATGCCTTGCTCAGATTTTCGAATAATATCCTTGCAAAGCACGCAGAAGTTGCTGGGAGAAGTGATGGGTGTTCCATTTGGATAAATGATAATTGAAGCCACTCCAGCTGCATTGGCAAAATCATCCTGTAATCTTTGAATGTCTTGAAGATTAAATAAATCTTCGAATTCAATTTCTGATTCATCGTCCAGGGGTAGTGTTAATGCAACTAAACGTTTTTCGAGTGCTTCGCGAGTTCTTATTCGATCCGTGGTATCAATCAGGAAACCTTCCAAACCGATAATTTCCCCGGCTTCTTTTACCGGCCGAGCGGAAAAAGTATGGTAACCGGTTGAGCCATCTTGACATCGGTGTGAAAACTCGGCGCTTGAAATTTCTTGTCCAGATAGTAACTTATTGACAATCTTGTAAGCCTGATCTAAATCCGCTTCAACCTGGGTGATCGAGAAATGCTTGCCGATAATTTCTTCAGCGGATGGATATTGGTGCAATCGCAGCCAGGCGGAATTTACCTTTTGAAAAATACCATCGCGGTCAATAAAGAAATAGCCCGCTTCACTATTTTCGATGATTTCTCTTGTCCGAATCTCACTTTCTCGCAAAGCATCGGCTGATTGAATACGCGCCAATGTGTTGCCAATCTGTTGAGCCAACGACATTAATACTGTTTGAATGGGTAAAGGAATTTCCCGATGCGTGTGCGAGGATAAATTAAGTAAGGCAACTAATTTGTTTTGATAAAGAACAGGAATAATGGCAACCGCTTGTAAACCTTCTTGAATGTATTGTCCCTTGTTTCCTTGACTGATCTCAGAATAATTTCCAATAATAATTTGACCTGCCCCAGCGATTCGCGCATTATTGGAATCTGGTGGGAAATATGAATTCCTAATGATGAATTCTTCAGACAACCCGCGATGCTCAACTAATTGCAGTGCCCCACTTACCGGATCAATAGTATAAATTCCTCCACAATCTAGACTTTCAAGAGAAAGTATGGAATCGAGTAAAGTACATAATGCGCTTTGGATGGAAGTCTCTGTACTTAACCGGATTGCGATATCGTGTTGGATGGAAATTGCTTTCTCAATCTGCTTGCGTTCGGTGACATCTTGAATTATGGAATATAAGAATGTCTGCCCGTTGAGTTGAATGGGACCGCTGATCACCTCAACATCACAAATCTCACCGCTCTTTTTGCGATGTTTGAAGAAGAAATATTTGCGTTTTTCCTCTTGAGCAAGCTGCATTTCTGCCTGGATTTCATCTGGGGACAAAGTGTTTATTTGACTAATTTGAAGGCTCGTAATTTCTGACAATGCCCAGCCATAGAAAGTGCAGGCTGCCGGATTGGCATCAATAATAGATCCATCCTCAGGATTAATGATCAAGACCATGGCGTGATTATTTTCAAACAACGATCGATAGCGTTTTTCACTTTCAACCAAAGATTGCTCGGTTTTTTTCAAATCAGTTACGTCTTGGAGGATGCCAATCACTTTTATTGGATTGCCTTGATCGTTTCGAATTACGTGTGCAATAGAGTGAATAACACGCAAAGATTTATCGTTTTGTCGGCGGATACCATATTCAACATCGTAATGGCAATTTTCTTCGATTAGCGATTTTAATGCCGCATCTAATCTTGAACGATCTTCTTTTAAAGGAATACTCTGAGCAACATTGAGCGGTATATAAGGAGAAGAATAATCCAAACCGTAGATTCGGAAAGCTTCCTGGGAGGCCCACATTGTTTGATCACCCAGGTTTAATTCCCAATTACCCACATGGGCCACTGCCTGGGCTTGGAGTAATCTGGCTTCATTTTGATGAAGCTTGTTTTCGCTTGCTTTACGCTCGGAGATATCGTTTACCACTGCCAGAAATACCTGATCTCCAGCATATTCAAACAATTGAAGGTGAACTTCTGCAGGGTATTCACTCCCATCTGCGCGGCGATGAATGGTTTCAAATACTACATTTAATTTCTCATGATCAATCAATGGTTGAACTATTTGTTCAAATTCCGATCTGGTAATGGCCGGTTTTATATCCAATGGGGTCATATTTTGCATCTCATCCAAGCTATACCCCAAATTCCTTAAAGCACCTTCATTTACGAATCGAAACTTATATGTTTTGGCGTCAAACAGGAAGATCTCATTTAGGCTGGTCTTGATTGTGTAATCCAATAAAGCACGCTCTTTTTGGGAGGCATATTCTGTTGATTGATCCCGAAAGACCAGCACAACCCCGCTGATTTGACCTTTTTTGTCGCGAATAGGGGCGCCACTATCTGCGATGGGCCGTTCTGTGCCATCTTTGGCGATCAGCAAAGTGTGGTTTGCCAAACCAATAATAATCCCTTGCTTAAGTACCTGGTTGACCGGGTTTTCTACCTTTTCTCGGGTGTGTTCATTTACAATTTGAAAAATTTGATTGAGGGGTTTTCCAATTGCCTCTGCTTCACTCCACCCGGTTAAAGATTCTGCTACAGGATTAAGGCGGGTGACATTCCCCTTTTCATCAGTGGTAATCACCCCATCTCCAATGCTGTAAAGAGTTGTGTGTATCTCTTCTTGAGCTTTTGATCTTAATTGTTCTGACTGGTAAAGCCGGAGCAATAAATTTCTCTGGTGCCGGTAATATACAAAAACAGTGATAAGGCCGATCATGATCATGGACAACACGGAAATCAGAATGATTTCAACAACCAGCGTCTGGGTGGAGGCCATCATTTCATCGTGATCGATTTTCGCGATCAAATACCAGGGAGTTCCATTAACAGGCAGAATTTGAGCAAAAACTTCTTTTCCGCGATAATCTGGTCCGGTTACTTCCCCGGTAACTCCTGAAAGTGCTTGAACTGCTGGAACTTCTTTTTGGGTGAGGGGTATTGTCAGGCTAAGAGGGGGGGCATCGCTATGACGAAGGGAGTTTAGGAAAAGGACTTTGTCATTTTCTTGCCGAATGAGTAAAGTCTCCGCACTTTGACTGGGTACAGGCCAGGTTTGGATCATCGGGAAGAGAAAATCATCAGGATCTGTTTGTAAGATAATGATCGCCTGGGAAGATTGATCAGGATTGTAGATGGGCGCGGCAAAATCTAAATATCCTTCTCCGTCGTCGACGGATTTATAGAGATCTCCCATCACGGCAGATTTTGATTGGTAGGCCTTTTGAACTAAATAGAGAGTATGTTCATCCAAAGATGTTTTATTCTTGTTTGCTGAAAATAATAAAACTCCTTCATTTGTGCTGATAAGGATGTTTTTATAATCCGCAGAATAGATAGTATCTTGAGCGGCTTCATCAATTTCGGATTCAAGCTCCTCATTAGCGGGGTCTAACATCCATTGATTAATTGCATGGGCAATCATTGGATTTTTAGAAAAAATTAGCGCGTCATTTAAACGTTCCTCTTGCCATTTTTGAATTTGATTCGATTTCAACTCAGCAATTGATCTCAGTTTATCTGATTCATTTTGATGGATAATTTGGGATTGTTGATTATAGAACAACAGACCAAGTACTGCGGTTATCAGCATCAGGACAAATGCAAGCAGTATATATAGCCAACCTTGATTGGACTCAAGATTTTCTTCGTGGTTTTTTTCTTTCAGAATTATGGATTTCTTCATAATGTATAGTAATTTAACTCCCCGGCTAAGTTCTCATTTGAGAAATTCAAATAAAAAGAATTACAATAAAATTTCCCCTCATAATCCTCACGGAAAGAGACTCTGGATATTCTAAATTTCCATAAAGTATTTGGATATTTGATTAATAATTACAATAACAAGATCAATAGAACACATAAGTAAAATTGGGATAAAAAATATAAAAAAAAAGATCTCTTCACAAATGTTCATACAACATTAAAAACTTGAACGCTGAAGCATTACTTCAGGTTGTGAGTAGATATTTACCTCAAATTTGGATAACTTTTTAGGGCTAATCTCGTTGCGTTGCGCGAATAGAGTGATAAGGGTAGGGGGCTTTGATTTCGCTGACCTTGTCCAATCGCTGCATCAATTCGTCCGGCAACGACCAGCCGCTGGCACCCAAGTTTGTCTCCAGATGTTCCAACTTTCTGGCGCCAAGTATGGGCGCGGTGACTCCGGGACGTTGCAACAGCCAGCGCAGGGCAACTTGAGCGGGATGTTTTCCAATTTGCTTTGCAACTTCCAGCAGACAATCAATTACATCCCAGGTGTGCTCGTTGGCGTACTCATCCCAGGCCTCGCTCCAACCCTGTTTGGACGCTTCATCGACCCGCGAACCGGATAACGGCGAGTTCATTCCCCGCTGATATTTGCCGCTTAACCACCCGCCGCGTAATGGACTCCAGGGAATAATTCCCAAACCTTCGTAACGGCATACAGCCATCAACTCCCATTCTGTTGAGCGGTCCAACAGATTGTAAAGCGGCTGCAGCGAAACAAAGGCTTCCAGTCCCATGTGGCGGCTCAAATCGATGGCTTTTTGCAGCTGCCAGCCGGCGAAATTGCTGGCACCGATATAACGCACTTTGCCGCTTTTAACCAATGTATCCAAAGTGGTGAGGGTTTCTTCCAGCGGGGTGCGCCGGTCCCACATATGGATTTGATACAGGTCTATGTAATCGGTCTCGAGGCGGCGCAAGCTGTCTTCTACTGCTTTGAGAATATGTTTACGGCTCAATCCGATTTCATTTGGGCCATCGCCCATTGCGAAGCGGACTTTTGTAGCAATAACCAGCCTATCGCGGTTTTTTCCGCGAAGCCATTTTCCAACGATCTCTTCTGAAACACCCAAAGAATAGACGTTTGCGGTGTCAATGAAGTTGCCGCCGGAATCAACAAATAGATCCAGCATGCGGAAGCTCTCTTCCTCACTGGATTCCCGACCAAAAGTCATCGCGCCCAGGCAAAGTTCACTTACTTTCAGTCCGCTCCGACCAAGATATCTGTATTCCATTGCATCCTCCCAAAAATAGTACTGTCAAAACTACTATTATAATTATCACTTCTTTTCGGAAAGGTATGCAAAGAATCCCGCTTTACGGAGGGCGATTAATGTTAAACCACCTAAAACACCTCCCAGCGCGCCGAATGCCACATAAAGGATCAGAGAATTGAGTAATCCTAGTGACACAAATCCCAAGGGAGCGCCAGTGATCGCGCCAAACAACCATTTGACCAGGAATTTACCCAGGTGTCCTAAAACCCCCGCCAAACCGGCAACAATTAGATTTTCTGGGTTGCCTAATAGCAGTAAAGCCAAATCAGCTCCGACGCCAATCATGAGATAAGAGAGGAATGTATCCAGCGCGCCAAAGTCACCCATTCCTAAAAAGCCGGCAATGGTTCCCGAAAGTAGCCCAACCAGGCTGGTTGCTCCAGGTTTTGGTACAACCCTGGCGGCAATGATAATGATGGCCACCCAAAATACTCCAGAATGACCGGGCATTCTGAGCGGTGTCTTTAAAGCAATTTTTGAAATAACCACCAGACCGGAAAACAAAGCTAAAAGGATCAATTGGAAAGTAGAGAAGTATCGAGTTTTCACTGAATTGTTACCTCAATCCGATCAACATCCTGGATCCATTCATCCCGTACATCCAGATATTCCAGTTTTGAAACTAATTTCAACGTACCGCGGCCGGAAAGATCGAACATAACCATATTGGCTTCATCTTCAATTTCTTCCCAGGTAAGGGCAATCTGCTTTTCACGACTGGTGCTGATCACAGTAACACGGGTTGCTGGCTTCAATTGATCTGCGGTCAGATAAAGCGCTAAAATATCGCGAAGCATCCAACCTTGTTGAGTTTTTCCTTCTTCGGCATCCACAAAACTGGCTTCTGGTAAAGATGATAAATCGTCAGGAGTAAAACCAGCAACAATCCGATCGCCAATATAAATGGGAATGCTGCCAGGCGGCAGCGCAGTGATTTCCATCTCGATAGCCTGCTCATTCAAGCGAGTTGCTTCAGCCCGGCGCTGCAGGTTATCGACCACCAGCACAGTTGTGATTAATATGATTACAATGGCAACCCCAATGATTATTCGCGTGCTTTGCTTCATAAACCCCTCCAGTAAAGAGCAATAGGGAAACACAATGAAATAATGATCACCAGCCAATCCACCAGGGTCAGCTTGATTTGATAATATGAAATGCGCGTAGGTGATTCGAATCCGCGCGCGTAAGCTGATTCTGTCATGGTCCAGGCTCGGCGGGTGGTCAACACGATAGCTGGTACAGTGAGAGCCACAAAATCTCCGATTTGCTGTACCAGTTCTTTAAAATTTTTAGGTGAAAGTGAAATGCCCCGGGACTGCTGTGCCTCGCGGATAGCTTGCCATTCTTCATAAAAAAAACTGAGACTTTGAAATGCCAGCCCAAGGCTGAATGCCAACGAATAAGGCAAGCCTATTTTTTCTAACGCCAATCGCAATTCGCTTAATGTGGTGGTACGGAAGAATAAGTTAAACGCGCCAGCCAGCAGTATTAATCTCATTGATACCAATATCGCCAGAGATAAATCCACAATCCACCAGTCAATCAAGAATAAGATCACCAATACCCACTTTAACCGCCAAAGTTGCTGCAAAAAAGAGGGTACCAGCCTGGCCCAAAATAATAGAATAAAGTAAATAGCGAGAAAAATAGCCAGCCTTTCCAACGGTAACATAACCACCAGCGAGCAGGAAAGACTCAATGCCAATTTGGCGCGCGGATCAAGTTGGCGCAGCGGAGAATCGGCAACCAAGGCGATTTGCCACGCGTGTTTCTTTCGCTGGCGAGAAAATGGCCTGAGTTGTAATTTTTTTATTATGGAAGATGTGCCCATGATGGTTTTACCAATCCGATTTGCATCCACGCAGATGTGTTATTAAAAACGGAGATAGGGTTTCCATGTGCGGCAATTCCTTCCTTTCCCATTAATATCAGGTGATCGGCTTGCAGCGCCAGATCGATATCATGGGTAGACATGATAACAAACATTCCCTGTTCGGCGAGGGCGCGCAGCAAACGCATTAGCAGGATTTTGTGACCACTATCCTGTCCCAATGCAGGTTCATCGAGCAGGATACCCTTCTTGCTGTTGCGCATCAGAATTGTGGCGAGAGCGACGCGTCTTTTTTCTCCTTCACTCAGCAGGAGAGGAGGTGTAGTCTCATATTGCTCTAACTCCAACATTTTGATTAACCAATTGTACCTATCCAGATTGGGGTCAGGCAGATGGTATAGAATCTCTTCGCGCACGGAACCATTAAAAAGCTGCATATCCGGATTTTGAAATACAATTCCGAAATGCGGCTTTTCTGGGCTGCCTTCGATCGCAATTTCCCCCTCGTATGCTGTAAATCCAGTGATGGCACGAAACAGGGTAGTTTTCCCAACCCCATTGCGCCCAATCACCGCCACTACCTTACCGCTATCAATCTCACAATTAATCCCATTAAGAATCTGATGACCATTCTTTCGAACGACCAGGTCTTTAATCCGCAACCGCATTGGAGGGTTATGAGTTTTCTGCACGGGTATGGGTTCATCGATATCAGAAAAAACAATTTGATTGGGTGCCAAGGCTTCCACACGTAGAGTAGAAAAACTTTTCAAAAAGTCGGCTTTATGTTCGCATACAACGATACTTCCCCCTTCATCAGCTTGTTGTTGAAGGTCTTCAACCAATTCAATTGCCGAAGTGGTATCGAGCATGGATAGCGGCTCATCCAGCACAAATATGTGTGGATGTCTGGCAAAAATGGATGCCAGGCATAGCTTTTGTTGTTCTCCCCCGGAGAGAGATTGAGGGGAACGATTGAGAAACGGCTCTAATTCAAATTGAGAGACAACTTCATCCAATCGTTTGCGCATTTCCAATTGGGTTATCCCAAGGTTCTCCAATCCAAAAAGAATTTCTTCAAGTACGGTGGCCGTTACCATTTGAGATGCTGGATTTTGAAAAACGAAGCCGATTCTTTCAGCCAGTTTCCACATGGGGGTAACACTGCTTTCAAGTCCATCAATCCAGACCGAACCTTGAAAATCACCATGATAAAGATGTGGAATCAGGCCGGCAAGACAGCGCGCAAGTGTGCTTTTTCCGGTACCTGATGGCCCACTAATCAGCACGGTCTCGCCCCGCTCAATTGTCAAAGTAAGCGGGGAGGATGCTTTCGAGCGTTGTGGATACCGAAATGTAACTGAATCGGTATGAATAACTGGCTGCATGATCATCCTTCGAAAATCAATAGTCCAACTTTAATGGTTGCCAATAATCCTGATTCCATTCAACATAAGCGATGGGTTTTCCATCACGACGAGCCGGACGCAATTTATCAGCCGATATCAATCCCTCGGTGACAGGTTCTCCTTCCAGTGTTTGGATGGCAGAAACTCCTGTATTCAAGATCGTTTCAACGCTTTGTAAACCGGATAATTCGCGAGTGCGACCTACCAGAATATACCTGCCATCATTGCCGTAAGCCGCCAACCCCACTCCCGCAAGCGCGCCGATCACGCCGTCTTCAGTTCCCCCCAGACCGTTAAGGATAATTCCGTATTTCTGAGCTAATTCGCGGGCTTCTAATTGTGTGACAAGCTCTTTTTGTGCGCGAAGGCCGAATGCGGTTACTTCGGTATCTACAGTTTTGGCCAGGCATAATCCTGGATCACTACCAGGTTGAAAATCTTCCAGCATGATTTTGCGAATCTGTTTTTCGAGGTTATACAAATCAGTGTTGGAGGGTGCTTCCAATAAAATCACTGCGCAGCTGTTATGTGAGGTAAAGGGAACTCTTGGATCTTGAAATAGCTGATGGCGAATCACCCCGGCAACTGAATAATTTTGCGCAAGGTGAGCGGCGATTTCACGCGCCAAATGTCCAGTTCCGCGCGATTCGATGGTGTCGGTATCATCCAGCCCAATGTAAATCATCATAATAAGCTTATCCTGACGGAATGGTTTTTTCCATTAAATGAACAAGGTCGGTGTGGGTCCCGACCTTGTTTTCAATTTCAAGATTATTTTACCTGAATTTCGACAACGCCTTTAACCTGGAGTTTGCCTTCAAAGCCTGGCAGGACTGTGCTGAAACCGCCTTTGCTGCGGAAGGAGACGATACAATCAGCGCAACCGTTCACATCAGCTATGCCTGCTTCTGCGGTGTAACCGTCATCCGCTACAAAAGCAAGGGTGGTTGCATCCGCGCTGGGAGCGGCCATCTCGAGAAGTGTAGAGATTAATACACCTTCGTACGTGCTGGTTTCCCCATCTTTGTTAGTGGATTGCACTTCAATGGAATTCATGGCTTTTACTTCATCCTCCGCCCAGGCTATTTCCTGCCCGACCATGCCGGTTATTTTCAAAGCGGGGCCAACCGGTACGGGCTCGGCGGTGGGGGCTTCAGTGGGGGCTGGTTCAGTTGGCACTTCGGTAGGTACGGCGGTCGCCACTGGGGCGGGTTCTTCCTGGGCTGCTTCGGTGGGCGCGGCCGGCGCGGCGCAGCCAACCAGAAGCACTGCCATCAGCGCAACCATGATCATAGTGAAAAGCATCTTCTTCATTAATGATTTTCCTCCTTAGAGTTTTTACTTGTACAGGCCGGCTGCACAGATCAGGGTAGTACATGTTTAGAAAAGTACAACCCATTTCTTCCTACGCCGAAACCCGTCGCTAATATAGTATAGATGTATATTTGTTGCGATACAAGAATATAATTCTTGTTCTTCAGCCGAATAATTCAATTTGTGAATAAAATAATTGATTTAGACTAATTAATGTTTTGGGCAATTTGTGATGTCATTGATTTTCAGCGTTTCGGAAACTGCACTATAACCAGAACGCTCAATGTTCATTTATTTCAACCCGGTTTTTTGACCTACAATATTTAACAATTATTTCAAGCGAAGTTGGATTGAAATACGATATAATTTTCTTGATTATTGAAAAGGTGGCAAAATGAATGAGAATTCCCTTTCGAAACTGAGCTCCGATCAAATTGAAGCGTTGAATGAAGAGCAGAAGGCTATCTTCTGCATGCTGGATGAGCGCGATCAGGATTTCTTCGCGCAGACCTTTAAGCCCGCCGATTTACCCAAAGCTCTGGACCGGAAGGGAGAAATTCTTAAGCGGAATCAAGCCGGGCGTGATCGAATGGAAAAGATCAAGCAGTCTTTGGCGCAGGCTTCCGCCAACCGCCCCCCGGCGGAAGAAGGCACAGAGGATGTGCTGACAGCCATCGCTGGAGCAGTGGGTGTTGGAGCGGCAGCTACCATGGTCGCCTCGGATAACACGGCTTTCTGGCAGGGCGTGAAACCCGCTGATCTGGTGGAACCTTTACGGACCGAGTTTACCAATGATCGCACCCGCGTGAGTGTGTCCGGCGAATCCGGCGCATTGATTGTGAACGTGCTGCTGGTCACGGGCGGTTTCCAATCCGTGCCGGCTTTAACGATCCACCTGTCGTCCGTTAATGACGGCACACAGGTCAAGGTCAGTGATCTCACCTCGCACGGTTTATTACAAACGATCAAAGATGGCGGCAAGAAATTACTGGATATGGCCGCAGACGGCGTTGAATTGCTGGCCAAAAGCAAACGTTCGCTGGCGGGTCCCGGCGATGTGATTTCCAAGGCCGGTGAAGTGCTGGACGAAGGTTCGGAGTTGGCCAAAGTAGCCGGAAACCTTAAGTTGAATGAGCGCGCATGGAGGGTAATTAAACAAAGCGCCGAAGCGATTGAGGCCAGCTATTTGAGCGACAAACAGCGCCGGCTGGAAGCGCGCATTGCGCTGGAAAACGCCTGGGATCGTTACAACAACTGCCCGACCTGTGGCGTGTCTTTTGACGTGGACGAAAC
>Ga0068711_1000434_pt1 | contig 36880 bp, 29 predicted proteins | sample MTBAKMMethaMetaG_FD_62224 | JGI IMG/M metagenome (GOLD analysis project Ga0068711, IMG submission 62224) | Enrichment culture microbial communities from Arthur Kill intertidal strait, New Jersey, USA, that are MTBE-degrading - MTBE-AKM (Arthur... | ecosystem: Environmental > Aquatic > Marine >...
GAGAGTGTTCAAAAAACTGTGTCATGTAAATAATATGGATACTTAACTTTACATGATATGGATAAAAAGAAGTTTGATTACGAAGCGTTCAAAAAGGAAGCCCTTGAAGGCTTAAAATCCGGTAAAGGTTTAAGTGGACCGGATAATGTTCTTTTACCTTTATTTAAGGACTTTCTGGAAGGAGCATTGGATGGCGAACTGGATAGCCATTTGGAACAATCAGTTGAGCCAAACCGGCGTAATGGTCATAACCGCAAAAGGGTAAAGACCGATCAGGGGAGTTTTGAACTGGAAACGCCACGTGACAGGAACGGGGATTTTGAGCCGGAGCTGATAAGGAAACGTCAGACGGTTCTGGGGGAAGCGTTTGAGCGGCGTATTTTATCGCTTTACAGCAAGGGATTAAGCTATGCGGATATCCAGTCCCACTTACTGGAATTGTACGGGATGGATGTATCCACAGGTAAGCTGAGCGCTATAACCGATAAGGTAATACCATTAATCCAGGAGTGGCAGGGGCGGCGTCTTGAGCCTGTTTATTCCATTGTATGGCTGGATGCGATGCATTTTAAAGTAAGAGAGAACGGGCAGGTCATCACCAAGGCTGTTTATATCATCCTGGGCTATAACATGGAAGGGCGGAAAGAACTGCTCGGGATGTATATCTCGGAGAGTGAGAGTGCCCGATTCTGGCTGAGTGTACTGACTGACCTGCAGAACCGGGGAGTCAACGATATTCTGATCTCCTGCATGGATAACCTGAAAGGCTTCAGTGAAGCAGTACAGGCTGTTTTTCCCAAAACCGATGTACAGTTGTGTGTGATTCATCAAATCCGTAATTCGTTCAAATACCTGGCTTTTAAAAACCGGAAGGAGTTTAACAACGATTTGAAGCCGGTCTACCAGGCCTCGAACCTGACAGAAGCCGAACTGGCGATGGACCGTTTTGAAGAGAAATGGGGTGAAAAGTACCCGTTGGTCATTAAGTCATGGCGAACCAACTGGCATCATCTGACCCGTTTTTTCGATTACTCCAAACACCTTCGGCGTATCATGTACACCACCAATACCATCGAAGGTTTTAACAAGCAGATACGCAGGGTTACCAAACGAAAAGGAGCTTTTCCCAGTGAAACTGCCTTGATGAAATTACTCTATCTGGCCCAGGAAGAGATAACCAAATCATGGACCTTCAAACCGCCATATTGGGGACAGGTCAGACAGGAACTAATTATCAAATTCGGAGAACGATGCGGACCAATAACTTAAAATACGCTATTGAAATATTGATAACTTTCTCAGGCTTCGCCAAAGTTATCAACATTACAACAGCACTGAAACATCATTATTTTAACCCCTGACACAGTTTAATGAATACTACCTCATCACAACCTGATGAACGACTCTTAATCGTTCAGCGTGCCCCGTCGAATCCGGGTGAAGCCATCTAAACGACTAAAAGTGCCTCATCAGACGCAAACGGGATGGAATGAATACCTGATGACACATCTTCACATGCCAACGGAATAAGCTGAATGCCTCTGCTCGATTCATCAGATGCTGTTCATGTGATGAAAACCGGAGATCACGAATCTGCCAGGCATGAGATTTTCTATATAAAATTTCTAATTTGGAAAAATGAAAACTACTAAGTGGAGCGATGCCATCTGTGAAGCAAACGGAATTCACATTCACTACACGAGAACCGGTGGAAACAAGCCCCCTCTGGTTTTGCTCCACGGATTAATGACGAACGGACTCTGCTGGACTGATTTAGCCCGGGCTCTCGAAAACGATTATGACGTCATCATGCCGGATGCCAGGGGGCATGGAAAATCGAGTGTACCTGACTTTGGATACCGGTACGAAGACCATGCAAACGATGTTATAGGTTTGATAAAAGCACTGAACCTGTCCCATCCGGTTTTGCTCGGACATTCCATGGGAGGGATGACAGCGGCCGCAGTAGCCAGCCAAAATCCCGGGCTACTCAGAGGCCTTATCCTGGCTGACCCGACTTTCCTGAGTCCGAAAGTTCAGCGAGAAGTTCGCGATAGTGATGTGGCGGACCAGCATCGGCAAGTTCTAAACAAGTCTTTGGATGAAGTCATTGCGGAAGCGCGTGAAAGACACCCGAACCGGTCGTCCGAAACCCATGAGTTATTCGCCCGGGCCAGACTTCAAACCAGTATGGCTGCCTTCGACGTTCTTGCGCCACCCAATCCCGATTATGAGCAATTGGTGAAAGCAATTGACGTTCCAAGCCTCCTCGTTTTTGGAGATAGAGGTGTGGTTTCGCCTGTTGTTGCCGAAGAGCTGCAACGCCAGAATCCGAAAATCCAGGTCGAACTAATCCCGGAAGCCGGCCACGCTCTCCACTTAGACCAGCCGGAACGCTTTACAACCATCGTCAAATCATTCTTGCATTCAATTGGAACAATGACTGCACCATAAATGCACTGGAGCTCACAGAACTTCGGTGTATTAGATTTCGGGAGGAAATTTTCACTTGAAGAGGTGAAAAAACCAAACTATTACGTGTACACAATACGTTCCAATAGGGGTACATAAGAACAATGGACATCCACACTAGTTACCACCAATCTCAGCCATTTCCCCAACATTCCAGTTGACTTACGAACAGTTCCCCTGATACATCAAAATTTCCAAAACCATTATATCTTAGCGGGAAAAACCTGCAATATGAATTGGACCTGGCTCTTTATCGGATGCATGGCCATTGCCATCATCTATCTACGTTACGCACCCCGACCACTCCCGGTCAAAACCCCGATCGATAAGTTTATGAACTTTGTGTTGCGCTGGTTCCATTCCCTTACCTGGTTTTTCCTGTCTTTGTTTTGCTTAGTGCGCATGGCCGCCATTCCCTCGCTGTATGAATTAGGATTTATCTTCGCCATTGTGGGCGGGTTGTTATATTTTCTATTTTTAGGCGTATTTCTGTTCAGCCGTTTTGCCAGACGGCGGTAACAAGAACCAATTTTCAACCTGATAAACTAATCCATATGAGCCAGTTAATGCTTCTGGCGATTGTCATTTCGGCGGTTGCCCTCCTCTTACTCCTTGTCCTCCGATTCAAAATCAATGCATTCATAGCGCTCATTGTCACGAGCATGTATGTCGGTTTGGCTACCGGCATGAAACCCGCCAGTGTACTCCAGAGTATCCAAAACGGCATGGGCGGTACACTCGGCTTTGTCGCTACCGTTGTCGGCCTTGGTGCCATTTTCGGCGCATTGCTCGAACACAGTGGCGGAGCGCGTTCGCTGGCGCATTACCTGGTCGGGAAATTCGGATACGAACGGGCCTCGTGGGCTATGGTGCTCACCGGTTTCATCGTAGCCATTCCGGTCTTCTTCGATGTGGGTTTCATCATTCTTGTGCCCATTGTGTATGCGCTTTCGCGGGATACCGGCCGGCCTGTATTGTACTACGGAATTCCTCTTTTAGCCGGTTTGGCAGTTACGCACAGTTTTATTCCTCCGACTCCGGGTCCTGTAGCTGTCGCCGAAATTGTCGGTGCCAACTTAGGGTGGGTCATCTTACTCGGATTCATTGTTGGGTTACCTACCGCCATCATTGCCGGACCGGTTTTCGGGAAATACATCAGCAAACGAATTACTGCCTCTCCACCTGCATTTCTGCAGGAAGATGAAAAGGATACAGACCAGAAAGAACTCCCTTCTTTTGGCATCATAGCCGCCCTGATTGGCGTGCCGCTGTTACTGATTCTGGTGAACACTATTTCCGGTGTACTGGTCGACAAAAAAATTATCGGTACCAGCCTGACCACTGATATCATCACCTTTCTCGGACACCCGTTTACCGCATTAACCCTGGCAACGCTGCTGTCGCTCTATTTTTTGGGTACCAGGAGGAATGTATCCGGAAAAGAATTACTGGACATCAGTACCAAGGCACTGGGCCCGGCCGGGATCATCATCCTGATAACCGGAGCTGGTGGCGTATTCAAACAAGTCCTCATCGATTCGGGTATTGGGAAAATGATGGCCACATCCATTGCCCATTCGGCTCTTCCACCGCTGTTGTTAGCCTGGTTGCTGGCGGCGGTTGTCCGCGTCACCCAGGGAAGTTCCACCGTGGCTATGATTACTGCTGCCGGAATTATGGCACCTGTTCTCGACGTATTTGATCTCTCAGCCCCGCACCGTGCATTGATTGTACTTTCCATTGCCTCCGGAGCGACTATCTTGTCACATGTAAATGACAGCGGCTTTTGGTTGGTAGGCAAATACTTCGGTATCGATGAGAAACAGACACTACAATCGTGGACTGTTATGGAAACCATTATTTCGGTTTGTGGATTAGTTCTCAGTTTGGCTGTGAGTTTCGTTATTTAAGTAAAAAAATTCTTAAGGATGAATAATTAGTCAATTGATCGCTTACATGATTGCGTACTTTTTATGACCTTTGTCATTCCACAGTTAAATACGTCCCACGAAACACCACTCAAAATGTACAAGATTCAGACACTGAACAAAATTGACGAAGAAGGATTAAAACTTTTTCCTGCTGCAACTTACGAAGTTGGCACCGAGGTTTCCGACCCGGAAGGCATTGTGCTTCGCAGTTATAAAATGCACGATATGGAATTGCCGGCTTCGTTAAAAGCTATCGCCCGTGCCGGGGCGGGAGTGAATAATATTCCGGTAGAGAAATGCACCGAAAAAGGAATTGTTGTATTCAATACCCCTGGTGCGAATGCCAATGCAGTGAAAGAGCTGGTTATTGCCGGTATGCTGCTGTCATCACGAAATATTGCCGGCGGAATTGAGTGGGCTAAAACACTGAAAGGTGAAGGAGACAATGTCGCAGCGTTGGTGGAAAAAGGCAAATCAAATTTTGCCGGTAACGAAATCAAAGGAAAGACCCTTGCCATTATTGGTTTGGGAGCCATTGGCGTAATGGTTGCCAATGCAGCCGAAGCACTGGACATGAATGTAATTGGATTCGACCCGTATATTTCCGTTGAACATGCATGGGAACTGAACCAGAATATCGCCCGCGCTGAGAGCATCGAAGCTTTGTTGGCCCAGGCTGACTTTGTAACACTGCAGATTCCGCTGATGGATAAGACCAAGAATTTCATCGATGCTGAAAAGATTGCCATGATGAAAGACGGCGTGCGTATCCTGAACTTTGCCCGTGGCGGCCTGGTTTCCAATACTGACCTGAAACCGGCTCTCGAGAGCGGAAAAGTAGCGTGGTATGTAACCGATTTCCCCGATGCGGAAGTACTGAATATGAAGAATGTGATTGCCATTCCTCACCTGGGAGCTTCCACTCAGGAATCGGAAACCAACTGCGCGGTAATGGCAGTTCGCGAGGTTCGTGACTACCTGGAAAACGGAAACATCCGCAACTCGGTCAATTTTCCCGATGTTGCAATGAACAGTAATGGAGGTGCGCGCATCCTTATTGCGAACAAAAATGTTCCAAACATGGTGAGCCAGATTTCCACCCTCCTGGCAAGTTACAGTGTGAATATTGCAGATATGATGAACCGTAACCGGAATGGAATTGCCTATAACATCATCGATATCGACCGGAATGAGTTGGATCCCGAAGTGGGTGAAAAACTTCGTCAGATCGAGGGTATTTTCATGGTTCGGATTCTTCCGGGCAAAAAATAACGTTCCTTAATGAATTAGATATGAAACACTCCAAACCTTCCGGGTTTTGGAGTGTTTCTTTTTTCTGACAGACAGTCGTGAAAATTGCCCTGCCCAAACAAGGAGATTTAAGTGTATTTTTTACACCTATTCATTCCTTTTTACTAATCAAAAATTTCTATTTTTACGTCGAAAATATTTTAACACAATCAGATGAAGAACAATTTAACCAATAAAGCAGCAGACAACATTCGGATTTTATCGGCCGCTATGGTCGATAAAGCAAAATCGGGTCACCCAGGCGGTGCCATGGGCGGAGCTGATTTCGTCAATGTTTTATATTCTGAATTTTTAAAATATAACCCGGACGACATGGCTTGGCCATTTCGTGATCGTTTCTTCCTCGATCCCGGTCATATGTCTCCGATGCTTTATTCCGTTCTGGCCCTTTCGGGGAAATTCTCCATGGAAGACCTGAAGAATTTCCGTCAGTGGGGTTCAGTTACGCCCGGACACCCGGAACTGGATACCGAGCGGGGCGTGGAAAATACTTCCGGACCGCTGGGACAAGGGCATACAATGGCCGTCGGAGCAGCTATTGCCGAACGTTTTCTCGTAGCACGGTTTGGCGAATGGATGGCACATAAAACTTATACATTCATCTCTGATGGTGGTATTCAGGAAGAAGTTTCCCAGGGAGCTGGTCGTTTAGCCGGTTTCCTCGGATTGAGCAACCTAGTCATGTTCTATGACTCGAACGATATCCAGCTCTCTTCCGAAACCAATGAAGTTAGTCACGAAGACACCGCAAAAAAATACCAATCCTGGGGATGGAATGTAATGACCATCAAAGGCAACGATGCCGATGAAATTCGTGCAGCGCTGAAAGCCGCTAACAAGGAGACAGAAAAACCAACCCTCATCATTGGTAAAACCATCATGGGCAAAGGTGCAGTAACTGAAGGTGGTGAAAGTTTCGAACGGAAAGTTTCGACCCACGGACAGCCACTGTCTGCAGCCGGTGCTTCACTCGATAAAACCGTTGCCAATCTGGGCGGCGATCCTAAAGAGCCGTTCCAAATCTTCCCTGAGGTGGAAGAGCTCTACAAAAAACGTCAGGATGAACTACGCCAGTGGGTAAAAGAATTTGAAGCCGAAGAAGAAAAATGGGAAAATGCCAATCCCGAGCTGGCCGATAAGCTGGAAAGCTTCCTTTCGGGCGAAGTTCCTGAGTTTGATTTTGCCGCACTGGAACAAAAAGCCAATACGGCAACACGTGCTGCATCAGGTGCTGTTTTAGCTGCTTTCGCGGATGAGGTAGAAAACATGATTGTGGCCTCGGCTGACCTCTCTAACTCTGATAAAACAGATGGTTTCCTGAAAAAGACCCATCCGTTTACCAAGAACGATTTCACAGGAGCCTTCCTGCAGGCAGGAGTTTCTGAATTGACCATGGCATGTGTCATGAATGGTTTGGCTCTTCACGGAGGTGTAATTCCTGTTTGCGGAACTTTCTTTGTATTCTCGGACTACATGAAGCCCGCAGTTCGTCTGGCAGCGTTGATGGAACTTCCCGTAAAATATGTATGGACACACGATGCATTCCGTGTGGGAGAAGATGGTCCTACACACCAGCCGGTGGAACAGGAAGCGCAGATTCGTCTGCTCGAGCAATTGAAAAATCACCACGGTGAAAACTCCATGCTGGTGCTTCGCCCTGCCGATGGTCCGGAAACGACCGTATCGTGGAAAATGGCAATGGAAAATACCGACACACCCACCGCGTTGATTTTGTCTCGTCAGAATATTAAAGATTTGCCGGCCAACAGTGATCGTTACGCTGATGCGTTGCAGGCTGAAAAAGGAGCTTACATTGTAGAGAATGATGCAAATCCGGATGTTATTTTGCTGGCTTCCGGTTCCGAAGTTGCTACACTCGTTGAGGGTGCTTCCTTATTACGCGAACGCGACAGTTTAAAAGTAAGGGTGGTCTCAGTACCTTCCGAAGGACTTTTCCGCAGTCAGGATAAAACTTATCAGACTGAAGTAATTCCTGCCGATGTGCCAAAATTCGGTATGACTGCCGGACTGCCGGTTACCCTGAAAGGACTCGTTGGAGACGATGGTGCAGTTTGGGGACTTAACTCCTTTGGATTCTCAGCACCTTATGACGTGCTTGATGAAGAATTGGGATTCAACGGCGAAAACGTATACAAACAAGTAAAAGCATTCCTTGGAAAATAACTTGCACTTGTTACCAATGGAAATCCCCGGTCGCTTTGGCCGGGGATTTTTTATTTCATTTCAGTATTTTTACTCCATTCCAAATACCGATTTCAACCAGGCAGCAGCCATCAAGTGACAGCCAGCCACTGTGGGATGAACGCCATCTGCAGTCCAGTATGTCGGGGCCACCTGTTTCGATGCTTCATCGAAAACCGATTGATACGGAATAAATATCGCATCGAACTCTTTTGCCAGTTTACGGGCAACTTTCCGGTAGGCATCAAAAGCCGGGAACCATGTGTCATCCACTGCTCGACAACCTAAAACGGCAAACGGCTCACCAATCACCAGTTTCACATCGGGTAAGGTGGTTTTTGTTCGCTTCAGCAGCGCACGATAATCGTTTTCATACACTTCGATCGTCCCGTCATATTTACCGTCATGCATGTGCCAGTAATCGTTCACTCCAATCAGAATGGACAGAAGTTTCGGTTTCAATTCCAAACAATCCGGCTCCCAGCGATCTGCCAGCTGAAAAACTTTGTTTCCACTAATACCACGATTGTAAATGGTCAGTTGTTTGGTGTCAAACTGGTCAAGTAAACGGGACGCAGCCAGAAAAACATAGCCGGGACCAAATCCCCATGGATCGTTCGGCTTCTGATCTTTCTTATCTCTTCCGGCATCAGTAATGGAATCACCCTGAAAGAGAATCACATCATTTTTTTTCAGGAAGACTTCAGACAATATTTCCGTTTCCACCTGTGCATCGGCAGATTTCGCGGTAGCCGCAATAATTCCGGGGATGGCAGCCAGAGCTCCGGCACTTAAAGCCGTTTGCTTCAGAAATTCCCGTCGATCAGTTCGTTTCATGTGCTATATTTTTATCGTTATATGTTGAATACTTTGAGTATTTCACTGTTCAGAATGCGTAGTAACAAAGTCTATAACAAATTGCGCCCGCTCCTCAACCGAACCTTTCGGGATTTCCACCAAACGATATCCGGCTTCCCGATAGGCCGTTATAATCCATTCGTGAATACGGCAAGCCTCGTCAAATGTCTCCTTCCGGATTTCATCTTCACTGTAAATTTCGGGCCACGGAGGAGTAATAAAAACAGTTTCGGCATACCGATGATTCTTTACGGCCACAGCTAATAATTTTGAAACCAGTTTCCCTTTATAAAGCGAAAAAGCAACCTGATCAGGTAATCCCCGATCGGCAAACGCAATCACCTTATCCGGAATCTGCTCCATAAAACGAATACGCGACTCCATCACCCTGCGCTCGAATTCCCGGGAATTTCTCCATGGCAAAATCTCTCCACCCTTCTTCAGTTGCTCTATCATCAATGCACGTGCAGTTTCGGGACCAATTCGGTAACCTTTCTCCTCAAGTTTTTCCGCAAGAATGGTTTTTCCAAATCCGGGACCTCCAGTCAATACATAAACCATTTCGTCATAATTCTACTCCTAATTTAGAAATAATATGCATTCGCATATCGAATGATCATTGGCCGGCACATCATAAAATTAATTTATCATTAACTAATATTTTTATTCATCAGAATATCAGACATATAAAAATATCCATCCATGATTTATGACGAAGGAACAACATTAATTTATATTTTAGCAGCCAAATCCGTGTTCGTACACGGATTTTTTAAAACGTTATTCCGTGTACGAACACGACACCAATAATCAGAGATCAAAATGAAAAAACTGAACCGCAGCAATGTAGCCAACCTTCCCGTCTATCCCGAACGGATTTTACAATTCGGAGAAGGAAACTTTTTACGGTCATTTACAGACTGGATGGTGAACCGGATGAATAAGACTGCCGGTTTTAACACAGGAATTACCGTTATTCAACCCATCGATCGGGGAATGATCGACATGATCAATGCACAGGACGGTTTGTATCATGTTTGCCTGAAAGGAATGAAAAACGGTCAGCCTGTGAAAGAAACAGAACTCATTGATTGCATCAATCGGGGAATTAACCCATACACTGAATTTGATGCCTACCGGGAAGTCATCGACAATCCGGAACTCCGTTTTGTCATTTCCAATACCACTGAAGCGGGCATTGTATTCGACGAAAACGATCGGTTGGAAATGCAGCCGCAGAAATCCTTCCCGGGAAAAATGACAGCACTGCTCTATCAGCGTTTCAAGAAATTTGAAGGCGACCCTTCCAAAGGATTAATCATCATCGCCTGCGAGTTGATAGACCGAAATGCCGATTTCCTGAAAAAGCACGTGCTACAACATGCTGAAAACTGGAAGCTTGAAGCGGATTTCACCGAATGGATCGAAAATTCATGTGCATTCTGCAATTCACTGGTCGATCGCATTGTTCCGGGTTTTCCGAAAGAAAACATCAGGGAAATTCAGCAAGAGCTGGGTTATGAAGACAATCTGGTAACCGAAGCCGAATATTTTCACCTCTGGGTCATCGAAGGACCGGAATGGGTACAAAAGGAGTTTCCAGCGCAGGAAGCTGGTCTCGAAGTCAAATTCGTGAAGGACATGACCCGCTACAGGGAACAAAAGGTACGCGTGCTAAACGGTTGCCACACCGGAAGCTTCGCTACTTCTTTGCTATATGGCCTTTCAACAGTTCGCGAAGGCATCGAAAACCTGGAAATGGGCCGGTTCATGAAAGAACTGGTTTATGACGAGATATTAACTGGAATTCCGGGAAAGCGAAGCGATTTAGAGGTCTTTGCCGCAAAAATTCTGGAACGTTTCTACAATCCATATATCCGGCACGAATGGAAAAGCATTGCCCTCAACGCCATGTCGAAATGGGAAACACGTAATTTGCCTTCACTCCTCGATTATTTTGAAAAGGAGGGCCGTTTACCACAAAAACTTGTTTTCTCACTGGCAGCCACCATCGCTTATTACAAAGGTAGTGTCGACGGAATTTCTTACACATTAAACGATGACCAATGGATTCTGGACTTCTATCGGGAAGCCTGGGATGAATTTGACGGAGCACCGGAAAGCACGCACCAGCTAGTCTCGAAAGTTTTAGCTCTGAAACAACTTTGGAAACAGGATTTGAATAAAATCGCCGGATTGACCGAAGCCGTTTCCGGATATCTTTTCCTGATTGAACAGACAGGGATGAAACAAGCCATAAAATCCGTGCTGGGAAAAAGAACTCCGGAAAAGAAAGTTGCCTGAGAACATTTTTTTGAATGATTGATTAACTGTGATGAATGAAAAGGGCCGGGAGAATCTAATCTCCCGGCTTTACTAAACAATCGATGGAAAAGTTTATTCGCATATTGCAAAAAGACAATGTTGTTGTTTGTCTGAATCCACTTGCTACTGGCGAGCAACTGGAAGTAGACGGAGAACAGATAACTGCTTTACAGGAAATTCCGGTTGGTCACAAAATCGCTATTCGGAAAATTGAACCCGATGAGTGGATTCTGAAATACGGCGAACCGATTGGCCACGCCACAACCACCATTGAAGTTGGGGAGCACGTGCATTCCCATAACCTGAAAACAAACTTATCAGGGAACCTGGAGTACACGTATCATCCAAATTTCAAAAAACTTTCCGAAGGCGATCCTTCGCACACCTTTAAGGGCTACCAACGGAAAGACGGAAAAGCTGGCATTCGGAACGAACTTTGGATCATCCCGACCGTTGGCTGTGTGAATGGCCAGGCACAACAAATTCTGGACATCTTCAAATCGGAAGTTCAGCCGGATGACATTGATGCCGTTCAGGTATTCAAACACAATTACGGTTGTTCGCAGTTGGGTGACGACCATGCCAATACCCGAAAAGTATTGGGAAATATGGCCAAACACCCCAACGCCGGTGGCGTATTAGTGTTGAGTCTTGGATGCGAAAATTTGCAGATGGAAGATTTCCGGGATTCGCTTGGAGATTTTGACAAAGATCGTGTTCGTTTTCTGAAAGCCCAGGCCGTAGAGGACGAGATTGAGGAAGGCGTTAAAATTCTGAAAGAACTTTACGAAATCATGCGTCATGACCAGCGGGTGGAACTTCCCGTCTCCGAATTAAACATCGGTTTGAAATGCGGTGGTTCTGATGGTTTTTCCGGCATAACCGCTAATCCGTTGCTGGGCGCTTTCTCCGATTTTCTGACCGCTTCCGGTGGAACAACCATTCTCACGGAAGTGCCTGAAATGTTTGGAGCCGAAAAACAGCTGATGGAACGGGCTGAAAACAGCGCCATCTTTCAAAAGACCGTCAGTTTGATCAACGATTTCAAGGATTATTTTGCAGCGCACAACCAGCCGGTATACGAAAATCCATCACCGGGAAATAAAGCCGGTGGCATCACTACACTTGAGGAAAAATCGCTGGGCTGTACGCAAAAAGGCGGAAATGCCACTATTGTGGATGTGCTGAAGTATGGTGAACCGATCAGCAAAAAAGGCCTGAATCTTTTATCAGCTCCCGGAAACGATCTGGTAGCGACATCAGCACTTGGTTTCAGCGGATGCCAAATGGTGCTGTTTACCACGGGACGCGGAACACCGTTTGGCAGTTTTATTCCCACCATGAAAATCTCGACCAACACGCCTATTTACGAAAAGAAGAAGCATTGGATTGACTTCAATGCCGGTGAGTTGGTCAACGGACAAACCATGGAAGAATTACTTGACGAATTTGTACAATATATCATCAACGTGGCCAGCGGCGAGAAACTGAACCATGAAAAAAGTGGTTTTCGCGAAATGGCCATTTTCAAATCGGGCGTAACCCTTTAATAAAGCCACACCTGAACAAATAAAAAGGCTGTCTTCATTTCTGAAGGCAGCCTTTTTTATCTGGTTCTATATGAATTATTCTTCTCTTAAGCGGTCAGCCATTGCATTCGCTAAATCAATACACATCTGGAACTTGTCCGCTTTTAAAGCGCCTTTCTCTTCCACCGGCTCATAAACCACTTCCCACTTGATGTTCTCTGCAAACTTCATCAGGTTTTTCACACCGCCACCGTTCCACGAAAACGAGCCAAAAACACCAAGCAGATGATCTTTAATGCCCATGTGTTCAATCTTGGTCACCAGTGCTTCAACAGTCGGGAACATTTCGTTGTTGTAAGCAGCGCTTCCCACAATGAATCCTTTGTATTTGAAAATATCGCTGATGATATATGACTGATGTGTTTTCGAAGCATCGTAAACCCGAATATTTTTCACACCACGAACAGCAAGTTGACGGGCAATTACATCGGCCATTTTTTCAGTATTGCCATACATACTTCCGTAAACAATCACTACGCCTTCTTCCGTTTTGTAGCTACTCCATTTATCGTACCGCGAAAGCACATAATCGGTATGAGAACGCCAAATTGGCCCGTGAAGTGCGGCAATCATTTTAATGTCCAAACCGCTCAGCTTCTGCATAGCACGTTGCGTATGCGGACTGTATTTGCCCACAATGTTGGTAAAATAGCGCATCATTTCCTCTTCATAAAAGCTGAGATTCAGCTCATCATCGAAGATTCCGCCATCGAGTGTACCAAAGGTTCCGAAAGCATCGGCAGAAAAAAGAATACCATTATTCTTTTCAAAACTGACCATCGTTTCGGGCCAGTGCACCATGGGGATGGTGTAAAACTGCAGAGCGTTTTTTCCTAACGGAAGCTCATCACCATCAGCCACTTCCAATATATTTTCCTTAATCTGGTAGAAGTTCTCCAGCATTGGGAAAGTCTTCTTATTCCCGACAAAGGTAATGTCCGGATATTCAGCTACAATGCTGCGAATAGCGCCGGAATGATCAGGCTCCATGTGATTGATCACCAGGTAATCAATCTTCCTGTCGCCCAGTATATTTTTAATATTCGAAAGATACTCATCAATAAACGTACGCTCAACCGTATCCATCAAAGCCACTTTCTCGTCCACAATGAGATACGAGTTGTAAGCCATTCCGTGTGGAAGAGGCCAGTAATTTTCAAAAAGATGGGTTTTTCGGTCATTTACTCCAACATAAAAAATATCATCCGCAAGCTTTATCTGATGCATAAAATTGTCCTCCAAACAGTTAACGATTTTTTGGTTTTCAGATTCAGCCACGAAAATATAAAATATTTGGCTGTAAACAGCTGAATAATTGTCAACAAAACATAAATAAACGACCTCTTAGCATGAAATAGGGAGTTCAACTGAAATTACTATTTTTACCCACCATAAAAGACTATGTATGGGAATTGAGCGCAGAAACAGGCTTATGGTTTTCCCCCGGTTGGGAAAATGGGCCATTATATTGGTTAGCATCGGTTTTATCGTGGCGGGCATTCGTGCTTTTCAGCTATATGGGTATGTTTTCGAGAACAATGTAAAACATACAGGTTTTGTTTACATTCCCAATGGTGCAACTTATGATCAGGTAATTGACTCGTTAAAGGCTGGCGATTTCCTGACGAACTATAAATCCATCAAGTGGGTGGCCAATAAAAAACACTACCCCGAGTTAATCAAGCCGGGTGCTTACCAGATTGAAAAAGGCTGGAGCAATAACAAACTCATTGATAAGCTGCGTTCCGGAGCCCAGACTCCTGTAAAAGTGACATTCAACAACATCCGCTTCCGGGATAACCTTGCTGCAAGACTGGCACATTACCTCGAAGCAGATTCAGTCGCTTTTCTGAAAGAGTTGTCCGATACAGCTGTCGCGAAAAAGTATGGTTTTACCTATGCTTCGTTCCCGGCCATGTTCATTCCCAATACCTACGAATTTTACTGGACCACGACTCCGGCAGAATATATTGAGCGAATGAAAGAAGAGTACGATCGTTTCTGGACAGACGATCGCAAAAAGAAAGCGGAAGCAGCTGGTTTAACACCAGTCCAGGTGATAACGCTGGCATCCATTGTACAGGAAGAAACCGTGAAACCGGATGAGATGCACCGGATTGCAGGCGTTTATATCAACAGGTTAAAGCGCGGATGGCGTTTACAGGCCGATCCAACGGTGAAATTTGCCGTCGGTGATTTTGGTATTAAGCGCATTCTCAATCAACACCTCGAAATTGAATCACCATACAACACATACAAATACAAAGGATTACCTCCAGGCCCCATCAATTTTCCAAATCCCAAAAGTATTGAGGCGGTATTGAACTATGAGAAAAGTAACTATCTCTATTTTTGTGCGAAGGAAGATTTTTCGGGATACCACAATTTCTCAAGGACCTTGCGGGAACATAATCGGAATGCAGCCCGTTACCAACATGCCCTGAACAAAAATCGCATTTTCAAATAACCCGAAAACAGGTTTAGCCAATTACATTTACCTCGCGCTCAAGCTGAATAGCAAATTTATTTTTCACATCAGTGCGGATTTGTTCGGACAGGTCAAAAATTTCCTGTCCGGTGGCACCGCCGTGATTAACCAACACCAAAGCCTGACGGTCGTGAACTCCGGCACGACCAACGCGTTTCCCTTTCCAGCCTGCCTTTTCAATCAACCAGGCTGCCGCAATTTTCACTTTTCCGGTACCAGCCTGATAAAGCGGGACATCCGGATATTTGGCTTTTAGCGAATGGGCGATTTCTTTATCCACCACCGGGTTTTTGAAAAAGCTACCAGCATTTCCAATGATCTCCGGATCGGGTAATTTGTGTTCGCGGATGGCAATTACTGCTCTCCGAATGGTGGAGTGTGACACTTTTCCCAGGCGTTCCACTTCGGCTGCCACATCACCGTAATCAAGTTGAAACTCGGGCTTCTTGTTCAATTCAAACACTACTGAAGTAACGACATAGCATCCTTTCCATTCCTGTTTGAAAATACTATTCCGGTAGGAAAACTGACACATTTCACGGGTAAATGATTTTTCTTGCAATGTTTGCAGATCGACTCCGTGAACCTCCCGGATAACAGAACCTACTTCAACGCCATACGCGCCAATGTTCTGAACAGGAGCTGCTCCTACCTTACCAGGAATCAACGAAAGATTTTCAACTCCTCCCCATCCATTACCCACACAAAACGCGACAAATTCATCCCAATCGATACCGGCACCGGCTTCTACCCAAACCGTTTCCTTGTCCTCCCTCAGTATTTCAATTCCGGCGACATCTGAGGACAGGACCAACTCGTCCACATCGTGCAAAAAAAGTAAATTGCTACCTCGACCGACAATCAGATGCGCAACATTCCGGTATTCCGGATTCGATTGGTAAAACTGTATCAATCCTTCAGCATCCGAAAATGAAAGAAAAGATTTAGCTTTGACATCGATGCCAAATGTATTACGCTCCAGCAGGGGATAATCGTGGTAGAGGAGAAACATACCTTAAATTTTTGAAGGCAAAGATAATAGAAGCAAGGATATTTACGTTTCCTTTTGTAACTGCATATCATTACAACTAGAATTTGACAACTGTGCGAAAAATACTCCTGGCTGTAACCAATGACCTCAACACGGACCACCGTGTTCACAAAGTTGCTTCATCGTTGCAAAAAATGGGCTTCGAAGTAACACTTTTGGGAAGACGCTTCCGAAAAAGCAGTTCCTTATCCCGACCCTACCAAACCCGCCGGGTTCGTCTGCTTTTCAACAAAGGACCGATATTTTATGCTACCTTCAATATCCGGCTCTTTTTCCATGTCCTTTTCGGAAAATATGATGTTCTGGTCGCCAACGATTTGGATACCCTTCCGGGAATAACTGCTGCTGCCAGTTTGCGTAAGCTACCGGTGATTTACGACAGCCATGAGCTTTTCACCGAAGTGCCGGAAGTGATTAAGCGCCCGTGGGTACAAGGTATGTGGCGACGATTGGAGAAACTTTCGCTTTCGCATGTGCATTCGGCGTATACGGTCAGCCAGTCAATTTCGGAATGTCTTTCATCCGTTTACCGGAAAGAATTTACCGTTATCCGGAATATGCCCCGCTTTTCTCCGGTAACTTATATTCCGGGCGACCGGCAGATGGATTTCGGTGACCAGCAGATCATTCTGTATCAGGGAGCTTTGAACCTGGGCCGTGGCCTGGAGATGATGATTCGGGCCATGAAGTACATTCCCAAAACCATTTTGTTGCTGGCAGGCGACGGTGACAAAAAAGAAGAACTTCAGGAACTGGTAATTCAGGAAAACCTGGGAGGCAAAGTCGTGTTTTTAGGAAGACTATCACTTTCGGAATTGCATTTTCTGACTCCGCAGGCCGATTTGGGCATTTCGCTGGAAGAAGATTTGGGATTGAGTTATCACTTTGCCTTGCCCAACAAACTATTCGACTATATTCATGCTGGCATTCCGGTGCTGGTTTCCGATTTGCCGGAAATGCGACGTCTGGTTGAAAATTACAAAGTGGGTGAAATACTGAAAGAGCGTACACCTGATGCAGTTGCACTACAGATCAACAATCTGTTTTTGGCAAAAGAACACCGCAAGATATGGGAAGAAAATGCTTCGCTGGCTGCCCGGGAACTATGTTGGGAAAATGAAGAAAAGAAACTGGCCGCCATTTATGCGCCATTTCTGGAAGAATCAGGACATCCCGTCGTTGAGTAAGGATTCGAAATCAATGGTATCCTCTTCTTCGCCCACTTCCCGAACAGTACCATTCTCACAAGTGACTTTCCTTGCCGGAAATTTCCGGATCAACGGGTAATCATGCGTCGCAATAATAACGGTTTTCCCTTCATTATTGATTCCTTTCAATACATGAAGAAGCGCTTCAGATGTCTCAGGATCAAGATTTCCAGTAGGCTCATCGGCCAGAATAATCTCCGGATTATTGAGCAGTGCACGGGCAATCACAATACGCTGTTGCTCGCCACCAGATAATTGATGCGGCATTTTCGTTCCGGAATGCGGCATATCAACAATTTCCAACACTTCCCGAATCCGGTCTTTAATGGCCCTTTCCTGTTTCCATCCGGTTGCCTTCAACACAAACTCCAGGTTTTTATATACACTCCGATCGATTAGCAACTGAAAGTCCTGAAAAATGATTCCCAGTTTTCTTCGCAAAAAAGGTATATCTTTACGTTTGAGTGATTGAAGCGGGTATCCAACAATCTCACCGTCTCCTTCGATGAGTGGTAATTCCACATAGAAGGTTTTCAGCAAACTGGATTTACCACTTCCCACTTTCCCGATAATATACAGGAATTCTCCCTTTTCTACCTGAAGGTTAACGTCTTTCAGCACCAGATTTTCGCGCTGGTAAATATCTGCGTTTTTCAGTTCAATGATTGCTTCCACCAGTAATCGAAAGTTTAAGTGAAAATTATATTTTTGTATGAAGCCGCTTCAGACAAAACTAAGTTTTTTTGCGGAACAATTGTGTGGGTTCTCTTCTTTAAGCCAAAAACAACAGTGTTTAACCTGATTACACCCTTAAACAAGTCAGATTAGAAAAAAATCACATGAAACTCATATCGAAATCATTAGTTACTCTTTGGTTATTGCTTATTGTTGCCGCGGCAGGTTATGCCCAGCCGGTAACCGGAGCAACCGGGATTGATGAAACTTACCGAACAGCTCTGGAACTTTTTCAGACACGCAAATTCAGCTCTGCTTACCAGGAATTTGGTCTGATCATCAATCAGAGTGATCCTTCGTCGGGGATGTATGCCGAAGCGACTTATTACAAAGCCGTTTGTGCTTTGGAAATGGGAAACCGAAACGGGAAACAGGAATTGGAAAACTTTATTGACAAGTATCCCAATTCTCCTCAGATTTCCATGGCACACTTTCGGTTGGCCAACGAAGAATTTGCCAATAAACGCTATCGGCAGGCCATGAAAGATTATGAGAAAGTGGACGCCTATCTTCTTCCCAAAGCCGAAAGCGACGAATACAAATTCAAACTGGGTTATTGTTATCTGGATAACAGTGAGAACGAAAAGGCAAAAACCTATTTCTACGATCTGAAAAATAAACGAGGCAAATTTTCACGGGCAGCGGCTTATTACTGGGCACATATCAATTACCTCGAAAGAAATTATGAAACTGCGCTCCTGGAATTTCAAAAACTGAAAGACGATCCGCAATATTCGGGAATTGTACCATTCTATACAGCGCAGATCTATTTCATGCAGAAAAAATACGAGGAGGTGATTAAGATGGCTCCGCCGTTGCTGAAAGCAGCCTCTCCCGAGCGCAAAATTGATATCTCCAAGATCATCGGCAACTCATATTTTCAAACCGAGCAATACAGCAAAGCCCTTCCGTATTTGGATGATTACATGAAAAATACGAGTAAGCCGACCAATGACGATTACTATGTCATCGGGATTTGTGAATACGAAACGGGCGCTTATAAACAAGCTATTTCCTATTTGGAAAGAGCTACGCGCGACAAAGATGCGGTAGCGCAGAATGCTTATTACCATCTGGCCGGAGCCTACCTGAAGCAGAATCAAAAGCAAAAAGCAATGATGGCTTTTTCCAACGCCTCGGATATGAACTTCGACCCGAAAATAAAGGAAGATGCACTGTTCCAGTATGCAAAAATCACGTACGAACTCGACTACTCGCCTTTTAACGAAGCCATTAAAGCATTTGATAAGTACATTACGCTGTATCCAAACTCCGAGCGGAACGATGTCGCTTATGACTATCTGGTGAAAGTGTTCATGACCACACGCAACTACAAGGACGCACTGGCATCTCTGGACAAAATTAAAGTGAAAAGTCCGGCGATAAAGAAAGCCTATCAGCGGGTGGCCTATTACCGGGCGTTGGAATTTTTCCGCGACATGAACCTGCAGCAGGCCATTATTTATCTTGATAAATCACTTCAATACAGCGAATATAACGATGAATTGAAGGCGTTGGCCTATTACTGGAAAGGCGAAGCAGAATACCGCCTCAATGATAAAGAAGCGGCTATTCTTGATTATCGGCGTTTCCAGAGTACTTCCGGTTCGTACCGGATGAAAGACGAATATGCTTTATCCAATTACAACATTGGATACGCCTATTTCGACCAGGATAAATTCGATCAGGCATCAAGCTGGTTCCGCAAATTCCTGACCTTCCCGCACAAGAATGATCCGAAGCAGGTAGCCGACACGTATAACCGTTTGGGAGATTGCGCTTACGTGCAGAGAAATTTCGAAGATGCCATTGGACAGTACCAGAAAGCTTATGAAATGAACACTTACGATGCAGACTATGCACTGTTTCAAACGGCATTCTGTTACGGTTTACTTCATAAGCAACAGCAAAAAATTAATAACCTGAACAAATTGCAGGTGCAATTCCCCGATTCGCGTTACCGCGATGACGCTATATTTGAAACGGGTCGTGCATGGGAACGGGAAAACAATAACGAGAATGCCACGAAAAACTTCAAAAATTTAATCGTCAATTTCCCGAACAGTCCCTATCAATCGAAAGCATTGTTGCAGTTAGGACTCATCAGTTTTAACAACAACGATTACAATAACTCACTATCGTATTACAAGCAGGTAGTTGAAAAATATCCTAATACACCGGAAGCTAAGGCTGCCTTAACCGGCATCCGGAACAATTATGTGGAAATGAACCAGGTGGAAGATTATTTCGCCTATGCTCAAAGCCTGGGTAAAACAGCCACACCGTCGCAATCGGAACAAGACTCACTGCTATATACTTCGGCAGAAAATCTCTACATGAAGCAAAGTCCCGATGCTTCTGAAGCGCTGACAAAGTACCTCGATCGCTTCCCTGACGGAGCTTTTGCCATCAATGCACATTTCTACCGCGGCGAGCTGCTATACAATCAGCAAAATCTTGAACAAGCTGCTCCTGACTATGACTATGTGCTCAATCACGGTGAAAACATTTTCTCGGAACCAGCGCTGGTAAAAGCTTCCGAAATTGCATACAGAGACAAGGATTATAACAAGGCCCTTAGTTTGTACAACCGCCTCGAACAGCAATCCAACAACTCGAGAGACAACCTGATAGCGCTGACTGGTATCCTTCGTTGCAATTATGAACTGAAAAATTATCAGGCGGTCACCGAAGCAGGTTGGAAAATACGAAACACAGAAAAAGTACCGGAAGAAATTTCACGCGAAGCGGAATACAAAGCAGCCAAGGCTTATCTTGCACTCAACGATCCGACTAAGGCGTATACCTTATTCCGCAAGCTGTCACAGGATACCAAAACGGCCGAAGGAGCTGAAGCCAAATATCAGGTTTGTCAATACTACTTCGATCACAACCAATTGAAAGCTGCAGAAAAAGAAGTAATGAGTTTTATCGATAAGAATACGCCTCACCAGTACTGGCTGGCGAAGAGTTTCATTCTGCTGGCCCACGTTTATGAAAAGGAAGGAGACCTGTTTCAGGCAACACATACCCTACAAAGTATCATCGAAAATTACGGAGAACCCGACGATGGAATCATTAAAGAGTCTGAACTTTATTTGAACGAGCTGGAAGCAAAACAGAAAGCGCAAACAGCTGCCAAAGGCCAGCAAGACTCTGTTGTGACTTCAACAACCGATTCCATTCGCTCCAACCAATAATCCGAAAGCATTATGAAACGTCAGAATATTTCATTCAGCATATTTTTATCCTTTGCGATTGGGCTCGGAAGTGCAGCAACAGCTTCAGCCCAGCAGCAGGACACAATCATAAACAAACAGGTGGAAGTGGTGAAAGCTTATCGTCCCAGCGTATCGGATGCTTACAAAATCAGTCCGATGCCGGAAATTGATGACACAACCCGTTTCACGCCACAGTTCGATTATCATATCAACAGTGAGCCTGTGACCACCGGTTTTAAAACGGTGCCCATTTCAGCGGCTACCGCCAATGTGAACGAATCGGTTAAAAACGGCTACGGCTACCTGAAACTCGGTGCTGGAACATACAATACTCCTTACGGTGAATTCTTCTTCAATCAACCAAAAGGGGAGAATTCCATTTTTGGAATCCATTTCAGGCATCTTTCCTCAACGGGTGATGTGAAGTTACCAGGAGGAGAAAAGGTAGCGGCGCCATATAGCCACAATAATCTGGAAGTATTCGGGAAATACTTTTTCAGAAAATCGGTGCTTTCGGCAAGTCTTAATTACGACCGTGATGTGGTAAAATTTTATGGTTACCCTGATTCCATTCCTGCCACCATCAAAAACAACGGCTTTGCCTATTTCAATGAAAAACAGCGAATGCAAAACTGGAAAATCAATGTCGGATTAAAAAGCAACGAGAATTTAAGAAGCGAACTGCAATACAAGGCCGGCTTGCATTATTCCAATTTCAATACAAAAACCGGTCAAACAGAAAATAATACCGGAATGATTGCCGAGTTTAACAACGACTTTGGCAACCTTCATGGTCTTCTCGAGTCATCACTCGATTACTACTCAACCGACAGCATCAACAATTTCGACAATCCTACCTCGGTAAAGCGCAACAGCATTTGGTTCAAGCTGAATCCGTCAGTGCTGCTTACAGGTGATTCGTGGAAAATACGAGCAGGACTGAATACATGGTCTGTTTCCGATGATGATCGGAATGCCATTTTCAAAGTATATCCCAAACTCGATCTGGAATTGACACCGGTTGAAAACATCATGACATTATATGCCGGAGCTGACGGCTATCTCCAGAATAACAATTATTCCGCTGTTGCGAAAGAAAATCCGTGGGCCAACCCCCGGCACGATATTCGGAATGCCGATTACAAATACATCGTTTTTGGTGGCTTTAAGGGCAAAATTAGCCCGCAAATTAGTTACAAGGCCGGTGTAAAATACAGCAAGGTCCATAACATGCATTTCTTCGTCATGAATGCCTATCCGAGAGTTGTAAACCCCACATATCCCATCGCCAGTAATGAGTGGCTTTACCGGAACGATTTCGATGTGGAATACGACAATGCAGGCATTCTCAACTTGTCAGCCGAAGTGTCTTATTTCAGCGGAAGCGATTACTATCTCCAAATCAAAGGAAATTATTACAATTATACGCTCGACAGTTTGAACGTAGCTTCCCACATGCCCAACTTCGATGTCACGGTTTCATCTGGCATGCGCCTAACGCCACGATTAACCGGATTTGCAGATCTACAGATAACCGGCAACCGAAAGGCGGTAATTCTTTACCAAAACGATCCGACTAGTTCGGTTATGCCTTCGCCCTATCGGGAAGCGGTTTCTCTCGATCCGATTGTGAATATGAATATTGGAGCGGAGTATGAACTGCCATATCACCTGAAGTTTTTCAGTCGGCTCGATAATGTATTTAACCAACGCTACGAGAGGTGGTTGGGATATACCTCTCAAGGCCTTCGTTTAATGGTGGGAGCAAGCTGGTCATTCTAAGCATATTAAGACATTTTAATCCTGTTTTACCCCGAAGCTTTTTCGGGGTTTATTTTTACCTGATAATCTGACAGTTAACGCCCATCGATTTGTTGATAAAAACCCTCTTTTCAGGGTCCAAAACATCAGGTTAAACGGGATTATTTTGCTATATTTGCCTACCATGAAAAATGACCTGAAAATGCGGTGCTTAACCTGTCTTTTGACCGGCAATAATTAACATCCTGTCCGCTAACCATTTTTATTCTTTGGTATTCAGGTTGGGGTTGGAATATGATTTATTCCGGCGAGAATGAGAATTTAAATAATTCATAGAATGAGTGAATTTGAAAATAACGGGTTAAACAACAATTCCGATTATTCGGCCGATAGTATTCAGGTACTGGAAGGCTTGGAAGCAGTACGCAAGCGCCCCGCGATGTACATTGGTGACATTAACGTGAAAGGTTTACACCACCTTGTTTACGAGGTGGTAGACAACTCGATTGATGAAGCGCTGGCAGGTTACTGTAAAAATATTGAGGTTATCATCAATGAAGATAACTCTATTTCGGTAAAGGATGATGGTCGGGGTATTCCGACAGAGCACCACACGAAAGAAAAAAAATCAGCTCTCGAAGTGGTTATGACAGTTCTCCACGCCGGTGGTAAATTCAACAAAGATTCATATAAAGTTTCCGGTGGTTTGCACGGTGTTGGTGTATCCTGTGTGAATGCACTCTCTGCGCATTTGCGTGCAGAAATTCACCGCGATGGAAAAATCTGGGAACAGGAATATCAACGCGGTGTCCCAATTAGCGACACGAAAATTATTGGCGAAAGTGATAAAACAGGAACCATTATTACTTTCCGTCCCGACGACTCTATTTTCAGTACAACAATTTACAAATACGATATTCTTTCAGCCCGCTTACGTGAGCTGTCTTTCCTAAACAGTGGCATCCGGTTGGTCATCATTGACAAAAGAGAGAAGGATGACAATGGCGAGTTTAAAACCGACGAATTTTTCTCTGAAGCCGGATTATCAGAGTTTGTTGATTATCTGGATGGTACCCGTGAACGACTGATTGACGAAACCATTCACATTTCCACTGAAAAGAATGGTGTTCCGGTGGAAATTGCGATGACCTACAACTCATCGTTTACCGAGAATATTCATGCGTATGTGAACAACATCAACACGATTGAAGGAGGCACACACCTCACCGGTTTCCGTCGTGGTTTAACACGTACCCTGAAAAACTATGCCGAAACCAGTGGTATGCTAACAAAGCTGAAATTTGATATCAGTGGTGATGACTTCCGTGAAGGATTGACTGCTGTTGTTTCAGTAAAAGTAGCTGAGCCGCAATTTGAAGGTCAGACAAAAACCAAATTAGGTAACTCTGAAATCAGTGTATCGGTTGATCAGGCTGTAAGCGAAATGCTTGCTTACTATCTCGAAGAACATCCGAAAGATGCCAAAACCATTGTGAACAAGGTTATCCTGGCTGCACAGGCTCGTCATGCCGCTCGCAAAGCACGGGAACTGGTTCAACGTAAAACCGTTTTGTCAGGTGGTGGTCTTCCGGGAAAACTGGCCGACTGTTCAGAGAAAGATCCCGAACAATGCGAGATTTTCCTTGTCGAGGGAGATTCAGCAGGTGGTACGGCCAAACAAGGACGTGACCGACGTTTCCAGGCAATTCTCCCGCTAAGGGGAAAAATCCTGAACGTGGAAAAAGCCATGTCGCACAAGGTTTTTGAAAGTGAAGAAATCCGGAACATCTATACTGCACTGGGAATCACGATAGGTACAGAAGAAGATCAGAAAGCGCTAAATATTTCCAAGCTGCGATATCACAAGATTGTGATCATGACCGATGCCGACGTCGATGGTTCACACATTGCAACCCTGATCATGACATTCTTTTTCCGGTACATGCAGGAATTGATTCGCAACGGATACATTTACATCGCCACGCCGCCGCTTTATCTTGTTCGTAAAGGGAAGAAAGAATCCTACTGCTGGAATGAACAGCAGCGTGTCGCCCTAATTCAGGAATGGGCAGGTGGAAACGAAAGCGCCTTGCACATACAGCGTTACAAAGGTTTGGGTGAGATGAATGCGGAACAATTATGGGATACCACCATGAATCCGGAAGAACGGACCCTGCGGCAGGTGACCATTGAAAATGCTGCCGAGGCCGACCACATCTTCTCCATGCTCATGGGCGACGAAGTACCTCCCCGAAAGAAGTTTATTGAGGACAACGCAACATACGCAAACATTGATGTATAATGCCTGAAGGCTGGCCCAAAGCCAGCCTTTTTTATGTTTCATTTTAAAATGTGAAGCCGTGAATATCTGTGTATTCTGTTCTTCAAGCAACGCTATTGCTGATCTGTATTTTGAAGAAGCCCGTTTATTGGGAACATTGATTGGAACGAACCATCATGCCATTGTATATGGAGGCTCCAATGTTGGATTAATGCATGCCTGTGCCGATGCAGCCCGACAGGCGGGAGCAGTGTCGCTGGGGATTATCCCGCAGTCCATCCACGACAGGAATCTGGCTTCGGAGCATGATGATGAACTGATAGTGACCCCCAACATGCGCGATCGAAAATACCTGATGCGGAAACGTTCGGATGCATTTATTGCTCTTCCGGGCGGATTTGGGACGCTGGAAGAAATTCTTGAGGTTATCACATTAAAGCAACTCCACTACCACAATAAACCTATCGTTTTTATCAATACAAATGGATTTTATGATGCGCTTCTCCAGCAATTCCAGCGCTCATATGACGAGACCTTTGCCAGAGAAGAATACAAAAAGATGTATTATGTAGCTTCGGATGCAAAAGCCGCCATGAACTACATCGAAAAATATCAGCCTGAGGAGTTGGAAAGCAAATGGTTCGATGTGCCAGGGAAGAAATAGACCAGTGAGATATTAATTCAGCGGAATCGTAAAATAGAAAACAGAGCCTTTTCCATATTCGGATTTCAGGCCAATTTCACCTCCCAGCAGCTCGACAAGCCCCTTACAAATCGATAATCCAAGCCCGGCTCCACCAAAGCTTCGATTATAAGCTGGTTCGGCTTGACGAAAACGTTCAAAAATGAGCTGTTGATTTTTTACCTCTACTCCAATGCCGGAGTCTTCCACTTTAAAAACGACTTGATTTTCTTCCAGCTGATAACTTATGTCAATGTAACCGGATGAAGTGAACTTAAAGGCATTCGACAATAAGTTGCTGAGAATTTGTCGTATCCGAACCACATCCGAGTTCAGTTTCAATGTATCAGATAATTGGGTGTGAAAGTGCAGGACCACGTTCCCCTGCTTTTCTTCCAATACTATTTTTTTGTACCATTCGATGAGATCCATTAGCGAATCGTTCACCGGAAATGGAGCCATTGTAATGGAAAGCTGGCCAGCTTCAATCTTGGAAAAATCAATAATATCGTCGATGAGATGAAGCAGTGTGTCTCCGCTTTTACGAATGTATTTGATATACAATTGCTGTTCATTGTCCGAAAGATCATTATCGCTCAACAAGTCCGAAAAGCCAAAAATAGCATTCATCGGAGTACGGATTTCATGAGACATATTGGCCAAGAAAGCTGACTTCAACTTATCTGACTCTTCCGCTTTATGCAACGCACTCGTCAGCTGTTCTTCACGGAGTCGTTCATGCGTAATGTTCCGGTAGATTTGAAGAACCTGATTCCCATTGTCGTTAGCATTCAGCAAGGTAAAAATAGCCGAAACAATTAACTTCTCACCTGTCCTTGTATACCTGATGAGCTCGCACTCCACTCCGGATGAATTTCCATCCTGACCAAAATCCTGCAGCGTGATAAACTGTGAGCCGTCCCTGCATATTAATGAGTTTAATGATTTTCCTGTCACTTCCTTCTGCGGATAGTCAAAAAGCTCCTCAAATGCATGATTTGCCATTTCTATTCGATCTTCATCAACCACAACTACCATTGGAACTGGTGCTACGTTGAAAAGATGCTTAAGTGCTCGTTGATTATAGATTAGTTCATCTTCAATCTGCAACCGAGTATTGGTCATCTTATTGGCTGCTTCAGCCAAATTGCGTATTTCCTTGAAGTGAATTTTACCTGTCTCAATAAAATTCCCTTTAGGATGTTGAAAATATTGGATAAACCAGTTAATGTCGTCATAAAAACGCCGGTAATAGAAATTCAGGAAAATGAAAAAGACAAGAGTAAAAATTGTCAGTACCACCAAGGTAGTCACAATGGTTTTAAAATATTCCCTTTTCAAATGGCCCTCTTCAACTCCGGCTTTTTGCTCCGCATCAGTCAGATAGGCCACTCCACCCACAATCCAACGCCATTCAGGAACAGAACTCACATAAACCATGATACTATCTGATGTATTACGTATCTGATTGTGCCAGCGACACTGAAAGAATCCTCCCTCCCTACTATGTTTTACCAAATCCAGCTCTTGCTGAAAAACGGATATCTTATCAGCAGGAGCATTGGTTTGCAGATTCATATTCCCATCATAAGGCATCCCATCCAGTATGATCAGGGTTCCGTCGAATTTGTTAATAAAAATGACCTCACCTGTATTTTTCCATTGTTCGCTCAGTTTATGAACAATGCTTTGCTGAATATCGCCCAATAAATCTTCAGGATATACCCGGTGCCCGATGTACCAACCCAGCACATCTACACGCTTGACAAAAGAGATTTTATCCAATTGATGATTATTCGGGTTATAATATTCAAGGAATCCGCTGTTTTGATGCCGAAGCAAATTCAGTTCTCTTCTGACCACATAATTGCCCAGTGAGTCCTGAAAACTATTTACATTCTGTCCTGCATTTTTGGCTCCCCCTGGAAATATAACACTCTTTCCATCCAGGGTATTTACAAACAGTTTTCCCTTCATTCCCGGACCAATGTAAGCCGAAAGTGAAGTCAGAATCATTTCCCGCACCTTTTGTTCCGGATAAACACCATGATATGTATTCCACATGGCTATAGCCATATTGGAAGCCGACTCAACACTTCGTGAAAGAGACGATTTCAGATTCTCAATATACTCTTCGCGGCGATAGGTGATGTAGTTGATTTCGTTATCAACCCTGGATTGGAGTTCCGACTTTTCCTCTGTAAAAATCTGATTAATGCGTTGCTCACGGTTAAACCGGAATCGTTGCCATTCAGAGAAATTATAAACGAGAAATACCAAAAGGAAAGTAACCAGGAAAGTGAGAAAAAACGCGCGTCCGAAGAACCCGGGCATGGTGACCGAGGTAAAAAGCTTCAGATGTTCCCACATTTTTCCTTTCATTGGCAACGTAAAAATAAGCGTAGTTAGCTAAGCTCAATAAAGCCTTCGAAGACAAATGTGGCGGGTCCCTTCAACCAAATTTCGGTAAATCTATTTCCCGAACGTTTGAATGAAACCTCCAGCTGACCTCCTTTGGCTTCAACGGGAAAACTACCTTCGTCTTTTCCAGTTTTGATGGCTGCACATAAAGCAGATGCTGTAATTCCGGTTCCACAGGCCAATGTCTCATCTTCAACTCCCCGTTCGTAAGTATAGACCTTTATTCCGTTGTCGCGAAGCTGAACAAAATTCACATTGGTGCCGTCTTTCACAAAACGCTCTGAATTTCTGATCCTTCTTCCTTCCTCTACGACATCTATAGTCTCAATATCATCAGAAAAACGAACAAAATGAGGTGAACCTGTATTCAGAAAGAAATAATCTTCACCGATTTCAACCTCCGGAACATTCTGCATTTTCAGGTTAACCAGATCATTCGCTTCAATATCGGCCTCATGTATACCATCAACGGCTAAAAAACTGGTTTTATTATCAATCAGTCCCAATTTTCCGGCGAAAGCCACAATGCACCTTCCTCCATTTCCACACATGCTAGCCTCATGTCCATCAGCATTGAAATAGCGCATCACAAAATCATGTTCAGGATGCGATTGCAACAACATTAATCCATCGGCACCAATCCCAAACCGCCTATTACAAAGGGCTGCAATCATGTCCACATTTTCACCATCGAAATGTCCATCACGGTTATCAATGACGACAAAATCGTTTCCTGCTCCCTGGTATTTGTAAAACTTTGTTTTCATGACTTCTAACATCTCAAAAAGTTAGTTAAAATATGTTAATCAGGACGATACAACGGCCACCTAAATTGTTTGTTTCAATAAATTTGTTCTGCAATGGTACACAAATTGCTGGCAAAATTCGCAGAAATATAGCTAATCTCTAAAAATACAGAGTATGAATAATTTTAAGAAAGTAACAACAAATTTACTCATTGCTTTTGCAGGAGCAGTTATTGCAATTGCAGTTTATTCCACAACAATCGGTAAAACAAAAGTTGTCACAGTTCAGGAGCCATCGCAACCGGTACAACTAACCAGTTTGCCGAGTGCACCACAGGGACAGGTACCAGATTTAACGTTCGCAGCTGAAAAATCAGTTCATGCGGTTGTCCACATTCAGACCATGATTAAAAACGAGGCATACGGTAATAGTGGAAATCCATTTTTCGATTTCTTCTTTGGTGACCGTGGTGGACAGTACCAGCAACAACAACCACAGTATACTCAGGCATCTGGTTCAGGCGTAATCATTAGTCCTGACGGATACATTGTCACTAATAATCATGTGGTTGACGATGCTGACAATATCCAGGTGATTCTTAACGATGACGAAAAATATGATGCAAAAGTGATTGGTCGCGATCCCAATACGGATATTGCCCTGGTAAAAATTGATGCCAAAAATCTTCCGTATCTGACATGGGGAAATTCGGATGCTTTGAAACTCGGCGAATGGGTTTTGGCAGTAGGAAATCCGTTTAACCTTACCTCAACAGTTACAGCTGGAATTGTCAGTGCAAAAGGTCGCAGCATTGGTATCACCAGCGGGAAAATGCCACTTGAATCATTCATTCAGACCGACGCCGCTGTGAACCCGGGTAACAGTGGTGGTGCGCTGGTCAATATTCGTGGAGAATTGGTCGGTATCAATACCGCTATCGCCTCACGTACTGGCTCTTATTCAGGATATTCTTTTGCCGTACCTTCAGCTATTGCTGAAAAAGTAGTCAATGATTTAAAAGAATATGGTGAAGTTCAACGTGCAATGCTTGGCGTGACCATACAGAGAGTTACCTCACAAGTGGCCAAAGACAAAGGGATAGACAAAATTGAAGGCATTTATATTGATAGCGTTACCAACGATGGTGCAGCCAAACATGCCGGAATCCAATCAGGAGATGTTATTTTGAAAATAGATGATACTGTAGTTAATACCAATCCTGAATTGATGGAACAGCTGGCCAAACATCGTCCGGGCGACCAGGTTACCTTAACCATCAAAAGAGATGGCAAACTGAAACTATACAAAGTAATCCTCCGTAATACACGAGGAGACACAAGCATAATCAAAGAGTCCTTCACAGTCCTTGGAGCGAAATTCGGTCCCGTATCTCAACAGGATATACAACGTTTACAATTGAACAGTGGTATTCAGGTAGATGAACTCTCAAAAGGAAAACTAAAAGATTTAGGTGTAAAAGAAGGATTTATCATCACTGAGATAAACAAAATGCCTGTTTCTTCGGTTGATGATGTGAAACGTACACTTAATCAAACGGAAGAAGGCCGTCCGATTCTGATTGAAGGAGTCTATCCCAACGGAGAATGGGCCTACTATGTTTTTAGAGTAGAATAAGTTGAATAGTCAAAGTCCGTAAAATTCCGATCGCCTAATATTTGCAAGGAAATACAATGTTTTGTAAATTTGCGGACTTTTAATCGGAGAGCATGAGACAACTTAAGATTACAAAATCTATTACAAACCGCGAGAGTGCTTCGCTCGACAAGTATCTTCAGGAAATTGGTAAAGAAGAACTGATTACCGTTGAAGAAGAAGTCGAATTGGCGCAACGTATCAAAAAAGGCGACCAGGCAGCACTTGAGAAACTCACCCGGGCCAACCTTAGGTTCGTTGTTTCCGTGGCTAAACAGTATCAAAACCAGGGATTAAGTTTGCCCGACCTTATTAACGAGGGGAACCTGGGATTGATTAAAGCCGCCGAAAAATTTGATGAGACCAGGGGGTTCAAATTCATCTCGTATGCGGTATGGTGGATTCGTCAATCTATCCTTCAGGCTCTGGCAGAACAATCGAGAATTGTCCGTTTACCTTTGAACCAGGTAGGTTCACTGAACAAAATTAACAAGGCATACTCGAAATTTGAACAGGAACATGAACGCAAACCCTCACCTGAGGAGTTGGCCAAAGAACTCGATCTTCCGGCCGATAAGGTAGCCGACACTCTTCGTGTTTCGGGCCGCCACGTATCGGTTGATGCTCCGTTCGTTGATGGTGAAGACAATAGTCTGTTAGACGTACTCGTAAACAACGATTCGCCCAACGCCGACCGCGCACTTATCGACGAATCGCTGGCCAGGGAAATTGATCGTTCACTCGCCACCCTCACCGAAAGGGAAGCCGACATTATCCGGATGTTCTTCGGAATAGGCTGTCAGGAAATGACCCTCGAAGAAATAGGAGAACGTTTCGGTTTAACACGCGAACGTGTCCGCCAGATCAAGGAGAAAGCAATCCGCCGCCTGAGACACACCTCTCGCAGTAAGTTGTTAAAATCGTACCTTGGATAAGGCAGTTCCGAAGCACACATTCAAGAAAAAATCTTATACACATAAGATTAGCCCCGCCAAAGAGCGGGGCTTTTTATATCCGGAAGTTGATAAATCAGTATCCTACCTTATTGTTTCCTTTTCTCCGTTCCCATTCGTTGCTTTAGCAAATCCTGCAAACGATACATCTCGTCACGTAACTGAGCAGCTTCGATGAAGTCCAATTCTTTGGCAGCTCTTTCCATTTCCTTTTTGGTATTGGTAATGGCTTTCTCCAATGCATCTACGGTCATGTATTTCACTACCGGATCGGCAGCCACATCAGCAGGTGGAGGTCCCGAATACGCTTTTGGGGAAGCAGCTGCCTCTTTTTCTTTCCGGTATTCGTAACCAATAATTTCGCGGGTAGCTTTAATGATTTGCTGCGGAATTATATTATTCTCCTCGTTATAACTCATCTGTCTGGCCCGGCGTCGGTTGGTCGAATCGATGGTTCGCTGCATAGATTTGGTAATGGTATCGGCATACATAATTACCAAACCATTCAGGTTACGGGCTGCCCGACCGGCTGTTTGTGTCAGCGATCGCTCCGATCTGAGAAATCCTTCTTTGTCTGCATCCAGAATGGCCACGAGGGAAACTTCCGGCAAATCGAGACCTTCCCGAAGCAGGTTGATTCCGACCAACACATCGAAAATTCCCTTCCGGAGATCCTCCATAATCTGAACCCGCTCCAATGTATCCACGTCCGAATGTATATAGCGGGTTTTAATATCCATCCGGGTGAAATAATTGGTTAACTCTTCAGCCATTCGTTTGGTCAGCGTCGTAACCAACACACGTTCATTCTTCAGAACACGTTGATGGATCTCTTCCATCAAATCATCAATCTGATTAGTACTGGGCCGTACTTCAATTTTGGGATCGATCAATCCCGTTGGACGGATGATCTGCTCCACCACCACCCCTTCACTCTTTTCCAGTTCATAATCTGCCGGCGTCGCACTTACGTATATAATCTGGCTAATAATATCCTCAAATTCTTCAAACTTCAACGGACGGTTATCCATGGCTGCAGGAAGACGGAAACCGTATTCCACCAGATTAACTTTACGCGCCCGGTCACCTCCATACATCGCCCTGATTTGCGGAATAGTTACATGGCTCTCATCTACAATCATCAAATAATCATCCGGAAAATAATCAAGCAAACAGAAAGGTCGTGTTCCTGCCTGACGGCCATCAAAATAGCGGGAATAGTTCTCGATACCCGGACAATATCCCAACTCACGAATCATCTCCAGGTCGTAGTTCACCCGATCGTCAATCCGCTTCGCTTCCGGCCTTTTTCCATCGTTTTCGAAGAACTCAATCTGCTTGACCAAATCATCCTGAATTTGATGGATGGCTGATTGTGTGCGCTCCTTCGTCGTAACGAAAATGGTAGCCGGATAAATGATAATACTGTCATGCTCATCAATTCCCTGTCCGGTTTCCGGATCGAATGAGATCAGTTCCTCAATCTCATCGCCCCAGAAAACAATCCGGTATGCATAATCGGCATAAGCCGGATACACATCTACCGTATCGCCTTTTACCCGGAAAGTTCCCCGGTTAAAACTAACCTCGTTGCGTGAATACATCGCATCAACAAGTTGCCGCAAAAAAGCATTCCGGCTAACAGTTTCACCAACTTTCAATGTCGAAACATTCTGATGAAAATCTTCCGGGTTACCGATCCCATAAAGGCATGAAACCGAAGACACCACAATTACATCGCGGCGGCCCGAAAGTAAGGCGGAAGTGGCACTCAGTCTTAGTTTTTCAATCTCTTCGTTGATTGACAAATCCTTTTCGATGTATGTATCTGTAACGGGAAGATATGCTTCGGGCTGGTAGTAATCGTAATAAGAGACAAAATATTCCACTGCATTATCCGGGAAAAACTGTTTCATTTCGCCGTACAACTGTGCTGCCAGTGTTTTGTTATGACTCAAAATCAACGTAGGCCGTTCCACCCGCTCAATCACATTAGCCATGGTAAACGTCTTTCCCGAGCCGGTAACACCAAGCAATGTCTGATGTTTTATACCATCGTTAAGACCCTGCGTTAGCTGCTCGATCGCTACCGGCTGATCACCTGTGGGCTGATATTCCGATACAATTTTAAATTTCATCTCAAACGGTTATACGTTTAAACCGGACCGAAAAGATACAAAGATTGAATGCATTCGCTTCGAACTGCCCGGCAATGTCTTCGAACTCTCCGAATCGGGTTTCCGCCTTGCAAAGTAGAGCTTCGAACTTAGTAAAATGAGCTTCGAACAAGATAAAACCTCCTTCGTAGTGTTCAAGTAAAGCTTCCGCCTTGCAAAGTAGAGCTTCGAACTTGGTAAAATGAGCTTCGAACAAGATAAAACTTCCTTCGTAGTGTTCAAGTAAAGCTTCCGCCTTGCGCAATAGAGCTTCGAACTGCTCAGGTTGAGTTTCGAACTTACTTTTTGGGAAATCGGAACGAAAATTTAGCCGCCCCCTTCCAGCCTCAACACATCCGTAAATCTACTTACCGATGCAGAATAAAATACACCGGGAAATGATCGCTAATGCCTCCGTAATAGTTGGGACCTCCATAAGTGCGGTTAGGCGCCATTTCTCCTTGTTTGTTATGGTATTCCATCCATTTTTCATGAAAAACCATACCTGACGCCGGAACTGTGCTCCAGCCGCTTTTTGCCGTTAACAGATCATGAGATACCACCAGGTTGTCCAGCATATTCCAGTTGCCACGGAAATAGTAGGTTCCTTTTCCCTGCATGGAAGCCTGATACAATAAGCTGTGTAAGGTTCCATCGGTTCCCGGAATGGCTTTCAAAACGTCAAAAAGGCTCTTGTTCTCCGGTTCATCGTTCATGTCTCCCATAATGATAATCTTGGTCCGGGGATTAATGGCCAACAGCGAATCAACCTGTGCCCGAAGCACTGAAGCGACAAAAACACGCTTTGGCTGCGACTTTTCCAGTCCGCCCAGACGCGATGGCCAGTGATTGACAAATACATTGAGCGTATCGTGTTTTCCTGAAAGTAATTTGGCGTAAAGAATATCGCGGGTATGGTAATCCGGATCATCTTTGAAATGAATACCAATAACCGTATGTGATATTTCCTTGAAAATATCGGGACGATAAAGCAATGCCACATCAATGCCGCGGTAATCGGGACTCTCTTCATGGATAATTTTATAATGAACCGGAGCCATTCTTTTGGTGCGGACCAAATCATTCAACACCGCCTGATCTTCAATTTCAGCCATTCCAATCAATCCTGGTTCCCCCACCGTGTCCACATCCATGAGCACATGCGAAATATCGTTCAGCTTTTTGTTATAGCGTTCGGTATTCCACTTCTTCGGTGACTCCGGACTGAATTCAAAATCCCTTTCGCCCTGATTATTGATGGTATCGAACAGGTTTTCCACATTATAAAAAACAACCGAAGTAGCTTTTACTTCGGGGGCACTCTTCCGAGGCGCACTACACGAATTGATGAGCAACAGGCTTCCTGCGGCCAACATCAAAAACAAAAAACGATTATACTTCACGGCCAATAGTAACTTCATAATATTTGGTAACATCAGTTGCAATCATTCCGGCAGACAGCGCTGCGTCCAATCCCAGTTTTCCATCTTCAAAAACCTGGCAATCGGTGGGATTAACATGAATTAGTTTCGCAGCCGTCAGAAATGTTTCCGGATCCGGTTTATGGTGTTGTACATCCTCTGCAGACACGACATGCTCGAAACATTCCTTTACGCCAGCTTTTTCAAGCGCCATCCAGGCCAACCTGCGGTAACCTCCTGTTCCGCAAGCCATCGGCAGCTTTCCGTGATATTGATGAATCAGTTCAACTACCGGCTCTACGGGCTTTACCTTATGAATGTTTTCCTCATAACGCAACTCTTTAATGCGTGCAAACTCTTCCGGATCAAAATCCTTATTAAACTTATCCTTCAAAAACTGGCACGTCTCCACTGCCGGCATTCCGGTGACCGATTCGAACAACGATATGGTAAAATTGATGCCGTACTCTTTTGCGGTATCGCGCCAGGCAATGTAATGCACCGGCATCGTGTCGCATATAGTGCCGTCAATATCAAAAATAAGTCCACGTGCCCGTGGATCGACTTCTAACTTGTGACTCATAAGAAATTAAAATAGATGTAAAAATAATGAATCCCACGATCTTTGCCTATCATGTAGCAATTAGTTTAAGAAAACTTAAAATGACTGACCAAACTGCTGAAAATTCCCTATTTTTCGACACTGCAATCAATGGAATAACAAATGAGTAATAATCCGTTTTACCTGTACACTATTATTCCCCAATGGGGAATCTTTCTGGCAATTGTTCTTGTGATACTGGGCTATGTCGAAAAGAAAGGCAAACTTTCCGTTGCCGGATGGATAACATTTGTCGTTACCGGACTCTTCGCTCTTGGCGCGAACCTCTTCGGAGGACTGGAACCCAAACCGTTGCCCGACGGGAGTATGCCGGTCGATTTTCAGGTAATGGCTTTAGGCTGGCAGGCAGGCATTGCCGGAGTACTGGCCCTGTTTTCCATTCTTCTGCGGCAGCGAAAAAGCAAACGGTACTCTTTGCTTGCCATTTTAACGGTGGCTTATGCGATTGCTGTTTTTTTCCAATACAATCATTTTATCCGGGGTGGAAGTGAAAAACCGGCTGTCACACAGGAAGCACCGATGAAGGATTCGATTAAATAGAATACTCAAAACCGATATAGAAAAAGAGGAAGGCCGAAAAGCCCTCCTCTTTTTTATGATGATTATTTGAATGATCTTACGAAAGTTTACTCAAGGCTTTCTTAATGCGCGAAATCGCCTCGCGCAATTCGGCTTCCGAAGCAGCGTAAGAAATACGAAGACAATTCGGGTCACCGAAAGCAGCACCGGTTACTACACCAACGTGCGCATCATTCAGCAGATACATGCTTAAATCAGTGGCATCCTTAATAA
>Ga0068711_1000438_pt1 | contig 36609 bp, 31 predicted proteins | sample MTBAKMMethaMetaG_FD_62224 | JGI IMG/M metagenome (GOLD analysis project Ga0068711, IMG submission 62224) | Enrichment culture microbial communities from Arthur Kill intertidal strait, New Jersey, USA, that are MTBE-degrading - MTBE-AKM (Arthur... | ecosystem: Environmental > Aquatic > Marine >...
GACCCCTTTGCGATCGTTCCGCCGCCAAGAAGGGCGGGGAAAAGGTCCTGGGCCTCGTTGCCCTTGAGGACGTTCCCGGCATAGCTGTAAAAAAGCACGGATTGGTGCCCGTGGCGCGCGATGGCCCGCGATATCCCCTCGACCGTCCGGGAAATCGCCTCGTCCCAGCCTATCGGGTTCCACGTCCCCCCTGACTTCAGGAGGGGAGTCGTGAGCCGTTCGGGACCCTGCATGCGCCGCAGCCAATCCTGCCCGCGGGTGCACAGGAACCGGCCCGTGTAGGGATGGTCCGTCCGGGGTCCGAAAGAGAGGATCCTGCCTCCCTCGACCTCGGCGGTGATGCCGCATGAATCGGGGCAGTCGTAAGGGCAGGCGGTATGGCGGATTTCAGCTGCCATCGCTGCGGGAGTCCCCTATTTTCCGGCTTTTTTCTTCAGCTCGTTGAGTGCGGACAGCAGGGGCTGGACGTTGCTGGCCGAGGCCGGTTTGTCCAGGATCAGGCGCGGGTTGTACTTTGCTCCCCAGTAGGCGGTGTTGGCCTTTTCATCGGTGCTCATGACCGCGCCTCCCAGGGAGAGCCCCGCGAAGAGTCCCTTGCTCATGGAATAGCTGTAGATGGAGGCCTTGAGGTTGACGTCCGTCGCGGCCCCGGCGCTGCGGCCTACCGGGCCGGCCGCGATGTCGATGTCGGCTCCCAGCTTGACCTTGTCGCCGTAGAAGCGTTCCATGCCCCTCTGGTTCGTGACCACGAGGAGGAGGGCCGTGGACTGCACCCCGATCTGCAGGCCGTAGGAAGCCCCGGCGATGTTCATGAAGCTCGGGCCGTACCAGCGTCCCGTTGCCGGGTCGTGGCGAACCACGACGCCCTCGCCGTAGGCCCCGCCGAGGCCGATTGCGGCCTTGACGTAACTGGGGATGATGACGACTCCCTTGGCCCCCTTGACCAGGTCGGCCATGGTTTCGACATCGTTCTGGGAGGACATTTCCCGGACGGCCTTCGTCGCCGAGACGAGGCGGTCGTTCACCGTCTTTGCGAAGGCGGGCGCCGGGGCGATGGCCAGGACGGCCAGCCCGAACGCCAGGGCCATGATCGCTGCGAATGCGGATTTCTTCATGGGAATCTCTCCTTTCGAGCTGCCTTCAGGCACGATCGGCCTGACTCCTGAAATTCTATCACGGAGGGGGTCAGGGGTCAGGCGCTGACGTTGTTCCTGCCCTTCTCCTTTGCCTTGTAAAGCGCTTCGTCGGCCCGTTTCATGACCGCCCTGAGGTCGGCGTCGTTCTCGTTCATCTGCGCCACGCCCGCGCTGATCGAAATGCCTTCCACCCCGTCCGGGTTCAGGTTCTCCATCAGGGCGCGGATCTTCTCGGCTGCGCACAGGGCACCGTCAAGGTTCGTGTTGGGCAGGACGATCAGGAACTCGTCCCCGCCCCACCGGAAGAAGTAGTCCACGCGGCGGATGTTCCGGGTGACGGTCGCCCCGGTTGCCCGGAGGACGGCGTCGCCCTTCAGGTGGCCAAAGTGGTCGTTGACATGCTTGAAATGGTCCAGGTCGAAAATGACGAGGGAGAGGGGCATCCCGAAGCGCTGCGCCATCGAAACCTCGCGGGCGGCGACAGAGTCGAAGCGCCCCTGTTTCAGGCCCCCGGTCAGGGAGTCGTAAAGGGCTTCCTCGATCAGTTTCTCGTGGTTCCGGATCCCTTGCCGGAGGAAGGCCGCGAAGATGAGGAAAAGGCCGGCCATGAGGATGCCGACGGTGAGGGCAAGCTGCTGCAGGTCCTGGGCTTTCGGGTTCCAGTTGATGGCGACAATGTACCCGAAGTAGCCTGAGGGGTGTCCCACAGGGCTCGGGATCTTCAGGCAGGTGACCGAGTAGGGGGTGCCGGCCGACTGGGTGAAGAGGGTGAAGCTCTTTCCCTCGTCCATGGCGGAGGATGCCCGTTCCCTGACCTTTTGCAGGATGAAGGCCTGTGTTTCGGGGTCCGGGTCGGCCATGGGATCCGGCAGGTCCCTGACCTGGAGGTCCTCGACAAACTTTTCCGACAGGATTGAAGGGGCGAGTTTTTCCCTGGCTGCCGGATCGAGGAGGGGATCCAGGAGGTCCTTTCGCAGCAGGAGCGTGTAGTGGCCGGGGAACTGTTTCTTGAGCTGGGCCAGGATAGCCGAGGAGGAGAGGCCGAATTCCGCGGACCCCAGGAAGGCATTGCCGAAAAACAGCGGGAAACTGTACCGGTAAAGATTGTGGGTGGTCCCGATCTCGAAGCCCCGGGCGGGCATGCGGTTTTCAAGGGCTGCGGCCTGCAGCCGGCTGGCGGGCAGGACGTTGTCCCCGTAACGGTCCGGGTCATTCATGCGCAGGAAAACGGTCCCGTCGGGCTGGACCAGGTTCAGCAAACGCAGCTGGTAATAGGAAAACTTGCGGAAAGAGGGGTCAAGCTGGCGTGCGATAGTGCCCCTCCAGTAGGCGCGCTCGCCGGGGGTCGGCGAATCCTGGGCCTTGAGGTACAGTTCCCGGATCCCGGGTCGGTGGGCCGTTTCGTCGAAGGCCATCTCGGCCAGGCGGCCGTAAACTTCGATAGTGGAGCTGACGGCGGAATGCATCTGCCCGACGGATTCCCTCTTGACGGTTTCGAGGCGGGCGCGGTAGCTCAGGAAGAGAACGAAAAAGGACAGGGCAAAGCCCACGAAAAGCAGCGAAAAAAACAGGGTTTTCGTTTTCTTCTTTCGCCTGTCCAATTTTGAGCCCCCTCCAGGGGTTGTCTGGTCTGTTAACTAAGGGCATTATAGCAGGGATCGATTACGCCCGGGGTTTCCGCAGGCGCGAAAGGGGCATGAGGATGGACAGCCGGATTGGGAAAATAATGGATTTCCTCGTCGAGACCGACGGGCTGAAGCGGGTCTACCGAGCAGGGTACCTGGCGGACGGAAGCCGGCACGAAAGCGACGCCGAGCACATGTGGCACCTGGGGATCTATGCCCTCGCCCTCCAGGGGGAAACCGGTTTTAAGGGCGACATCGGCCGGGTCCTGGCCCTGGTTCTCGTCCACGACCTCGTGGAACTGTACGCGGGAGACACCTATGCCTACGACGTCGAAGGGGTGAAGGACCAGGCGGAAAGGGAGGAAGAATCCGCCCGCAAGCTTTTCGGGGGGTTGCCATCCGACGTGGGCGATTTTTTTTACGGCGCCTGGAGGGAGTTCGAGGAGCAGTCCACCCCGGAGGCCGTTTTCGCAAAGGCGCTCGATCACCTGCAGGGCTTTGCCCAGAACGTGATCTCCAGCGGGAAATCCTGGACGGAAAACGGGATCACCCGGAAGCGGACTTCCCTCAGGACGACTTTTCCCCGGCAGGCCTCACCGGCACTGGCGGAAATCGTCGACCGGTTTTACGCCCTGGCGGACGCAAGGGAGCTTTTTGCCCCTGAATGACGGTTTATTTTTAGCGCGGTCTTGACCTTTTTATCCCCGTGGTCCTAAACTGCGGGCGAACCCAACCTGCAAGGAGGCCACAACCATGATGGAGAAGTTCGAAAACGTGACGGTCCTGACCAAGGGCAACATCTACTTCGATGGCAAGGTCCAGAGCCGGACGGTCCTTTTTCCCGACGGGGCGAAGAAGACCCTTGGCGTCATCCTGCCCGGGGATTACGAGTTCGGGACGGCCGACCGCGAAGTGATGGAAATGACCGCCGGGGTGGCGACCGTGATGCTGCCGGGCGAGACGGAGTGGAAGGCCTACGGGCCGGGGACGAGCTTCGGGATTCCTGCCAACAGCAAGTTCAAGTACCGCTGCGAGGAGCCCACGGAGTACGTCTGTTCCTATTACAAGGACTAGTTCCCCCGACAGGTTCCCGGTAACGGAAGGTCCCCTCCGGGTGTACCCGGAAGGGACCTTTTTCGTTCGCACAGGCTTTCCCTGTGCTGTTCAGGAGGTCTTCGCCTCGACTTTCAGGGCGATTGACCGGTCGGCGGCGTCGACGGTGATGGAAGACCCGTCCGGGATTTCCCCGGCGATGAGCTCCCGGGCCAGCCGGGTTTCCACTTCGCGCTGGAGGAACCGCTTCAGCGGCCGGGCCCCGTAGACGGGATCGTAGCCGGACCGGGCGATGAGGTCCAGTGCGGCCGGCGTGATCGAAAGCTCGATCCTCCGCTCGGCCAGGCGGGCCTTCAGGCGTTCCAGGAGGAGCTTCACGATGCTCTTGATCTCCTCCAGCCGCAAGGGCTTGAAAAGGACGATGTCGTCCACGCGGTTCAGGAACTCGGGCCGGAAATGCGTCCGCAGCTCGGCCATGACGGCGTCCCGGGCGCTGTCCCGGATCGTCCCGTCGGGGGTGATGCCCTCCATGAGGAACGGGGCGCCGATGTTGCTCGTCATGATGATGACGGCGTTCTTGAAACTGACTGTCCGCCCGTGGCTGTCGGTGGCCCGCCCGTCGTCCAGGATCTGCAGGAGGACGTTGAAGACGTCGTGATGGGCCTTCTCGATCTCGTCGAAAAGGATGACGCTGTAGGGCTTGCGCCGGATGGCCTCGGTGAGCTGGCCGCCCTCCTCGTAGCCCACGTATCCCGGCGGGGCCCCCACGAGCCGGCTCACGGTGTGCTTTTCCATGTACTCCGACATGTCGATCCGGATCATCGCGTCTTCGCTGTCGAAAAGCGCCTCGGCCAGGGCCCGGGCCAGTTCGGTCTTCCCGACCCCGGTGGGCCCCAGGAAGATGAAGGAGCCGGTGGGCCGGTTGGGGTCCTTGATCCCCGAGCGGGCGCGAAGGACGGCATCGGCCACGAGCGTGACGGCCTCGTCCTGCCCCACCACCCGGCGGTGGAGGATGTCGTCCAGGTGGAGGAGTTTCTGCCTCTCCCCCTCCACAAGCCGCGTGACGGGGATCCCGGTCCAGCGGCTGACGATCGAGGCGATCTCTTCCTCGGTCACTTCCTCCCGCAGGAGTTTCTGCCCCCCCTGCTTGCGGGTGAGGATCTCCTCCTCGGACTGCAGGCGGCGGAGGAGGTCGGGCAGGGTGCCGTGCCGCAGCTCGGCGGCCTTGTTCAGGTCGTATTGCTGCTCGGCCTTCTCGGCTTCCTGCCGGGTTTTCTCGATTTGTTCCCTCAGGCCCTGGACCTTCTGGATCGCCACCTTCTCGGCTTCGTACCGGGCCTTCAGGGTGTCGGTCTGGGTCCTCATCTCCTGGATTTCCTTCTGCAGCTCGGCCAGGCGCTCGAGACTGGCCCGGTCGGTTTCCTTCTTCAGGGCGGCCTCCTCGATCTCCAGCTGCCGGAGGCGCCGGCACGCGGCGTCCAGCTCCGCGGGCATGGAGTCGATCTCGGTGCGGATCATCGCGCAGGCTTCGTCCACGAGGTCGATGGCCTTGTCCGGCAGGAAACGGTCGGTGATGTAGCGGTTCGAGAGCACGGCTGCGGCCACGAGGGCGTTGTCCTGGATCCGGACCCCGTGGTGGACCTCGAAGCGCTCGCGCAAGCCCCGCAGGATGGAGACCGTGTCCTCGACGGAAGGCGGTTCCACCAGGACGGGCTGGAAGCGCCGCTCCAGGGCGGCGTCTTTTTCCAGGTGCTTGCGGTACTCGTCAAGGGTCGTGGCCCCGATGCAGTGCAGTTCGCCCCTGGCCAGCATGGGTTTCAGCATGTTGCCCGCGTCGATGGCTCCCTCGGCCTTCCCGGCCCCCACGATGGTGTGCAGTTCGTCGATGAAAAGGATGACCTGCCCTTCGCTTTCCTTCACCTCGTTGAGGACAGCCTTCAGGCGCTCCTCGAATTCGCCCCTGAATTTGGCCCCGGCGAGCAGCGCTCCCATGTCGAGGGCGAAGATCGACCGGTTCTTCAGGTTCTCGGGGACGTCCTGGCGGACGATGCGGGCCGCCAGCCCTTCCACGACGGCGGTTTTCCCGACGCCGGGTTCCCCGATGAGGACGGGGTTGTTCTTCGTCTTGCGGCTCAGGATGCGGATGACCCGGCGGATCTCCTCGTCGCGCCCGATGACCGGGTCGAGCTTGTTCTCCCGGGCCATGGCGACGAGGTCGCGGCCGTACTTGGAGAGGGCCTCGTAGGTTCCCTCCGGGGTGGCGCTGGTCACGCGGGTGTGGCCCCGAACGGCCGTGAGGCCCTCGAGGAAGCGGTCGGCCGTGATGCCCGCCTGCCTGAGCAGGCGCCCGCCCGGGGTGTTGCCGCCCTCTTCCAGGATCGCGAGGAAGAGGTGCTCCACCGAGACGTACTCGTCCTTCAGGCGCCGGGCGCGTTCCTCCGCGGCGGCCATGACCTGCCCCAGTCTCACCGAGACCGCGATGCGGTTCGGGTCGAGCCCGGGGCCCGACACGCGCGGGCGACGGGCGATCTCCCGCTCCACGGAGGCCGCCAGGTTGTCCAGGGGGACTTCCATTCGCTCCACGAGGCGCGGGATGAGGCCTTCGGGCTGGCGGAGGAGGGCCAGGAGAAGGTGTTCGCCGTCAACCTCCGTCTGCCCGTACCCTATGGCGATAGACTGGGCCTGGGCCAGGGCTTCCTGTGATTTCTGCGTCAGCCTGTTCATGTCCATGACACGTCACCTGCCTTGGTGTGGATCAATGTTTCCGGGGCTCGAAGGTCGAGGCTTTTGCCAGGGCCTCCCAGAGCTCCCGTTCCTTTTCATCCGGGTTTTTGGGCGTCACGATCCGGACCGTCACGAGGAGGTCGCCGATCGATCCGGCTCGGGTCGGCAGCCCCTTGTCCCTCAGGCGGAGGGTCTGCCCCGAGGAGATCCCGGGCGGGATCGTCAGGGTCACGGCCCCGTCCAGGGTGGGAACGGAAACCTCGCACCCCAGCGCGGCCTCCCACGGGGCCAGGTCCAGGGTCGTCTTCAGGTTGTGGCAGTCCACCGTGAAACGGGGGTCCTTCCTGAGCCGGACCTTCAGGTAAAGGTCGCCGGCAGGTCCCCCTCCGCGCCCTGGAGTGCCCTGTCCCGAAAGGCGGATCCGCGTGCCGTCCGCGACTCCCTTCGGGATGGCCACGTCGTAGTCCCTGCGCCCGGAGGGCGTCTCGAGCCCGATGTGGCGGTTTCCCCCGCGGACGGCTTCCTCCAGGGAGACCTCGATCTCGGCTTCCTGGTCCTGCCCCTTGGCCGGCCGCCTTGACGTGCGCCCCTGAGGCTGCTCGCCGGGAAACCCTCCCATGCCTCCGAAAATGGTGCGGAAGAAGTCGCTGAAATCGAATCCTCCTGCGCCCTCCCCGAAGGGCATGCCCTGGCCTTCCCAGCCGGGGGGCGGGGTGAACGGTTCTCCCTGTCGCCAGTTGGCCCCGAGGGTGTCGTATTTCTTTCGCTTTTCAGAGTCCTTCAGGACCTCGTAGGCCTCGTTCAGTTCCTTGTAGCGGTCTTCCGCTCCAGGGGACTTGTTGACGTCCGGGTGAAACTCCCGGGCCTTCTTGCGGAAGGCCTTGCGAATCTCGTCTTCAGAGGCTGTCCTCGGGACGCCCAGGACGGCGTAGTAATCCTTGTAGGTGACGGGCATGGGACTCCCCCCTTCCGGGTTTTCCGCCTCTTGGAATCAAGGTGCCCCCTGCCGCTTAAGGAGGGGGCACGTCGATTCCAGGGGCCTTGCCGATCCTGCGGCTTGTTTTCGGTCCTAGTTCTGCTTGAAGTCGGCGTCGATCACGTCGTCGCCGCCGGGGGCCTGTGACGGCTCCCCCTGGGGGGCTTCCTGGGGCTGCTCCTGGGCGCTGGCCGCCTGGGCCAGCCCCTGGGCCACCTGCTGCAGGTCGCTGGTCAGCGACTTGATCCGCTCCATGGAAACCGGTTCATCCTTAAGGGCATTCTTGGCGTCCGCAACGGCCTGGTCGGCGCGGGCCTTCTCGTGGACGGGGACCTTGTCTCCCAGGTCGGCCAAAAGCTTCTCGACCTGGTAGGCCGCCGATTCGAGCTGGTTCTTCGCGTCGGCTTCCTCGCGGCGCTTCTTGTCCTCTGTCGCGTTATCCTTCGCTTCCTGCACCATCCGTTCCACGTCGCCCTTGTCGAGGTTGGTGGAGCCGGAGATCGTGATCTTCTGTTCCTTGGCCGTGTCCTTGTCCTTGGCTGAGACGTTCAGGATGCCGTTGGCGTCGATGTCGAAGGTGACCTCGATCTGGGGGATCCCCCTCATGGCCGGGCGGATGCCGTCCAGCTTGAAGGTGCCGAGGTTCCGGTTGTCACGCGCCATCTCGCGCTCGCCCTGCAGGACGACGATGTCGACGGCCGGCTGGTTGTCGGCGGCGGTGGAGAAAACTTCGCTCCTGCGGCAGGGGATCGTCGTGTTCCGCTCGATGACCTTGGTCATGACCCCGCCGAGGGTCTCGACCCCCAGGGAAAGCGGCGTCACGTCGAGGAGCAGGATGTCCTTGACCTCTCCCTTGATGATGCCTGCCTGGACGGCGGCTCCGACGGCCACGACCTCGTCGGGGTTCACCGACATGTTGGGGTTCTTGCCGCCGGTCATCTTCCGGACCAGGTCCTGCACGGCCGGGATCCGGGTGGAGCCGCCGACGAGGATGACCTCGTCGATGTCGTTCTCCGAAAGCTTGGCGTCGGAAAGGGCCTGCCTCACGGGGTTCATGCAGCGAGAAACGAGGTCCGCGGTCAGCTGGTCGAACTTTGCCCTTGTGAGGGACATGGTCAGGTGCTTGGGCCCGCTGGCATCAGCCGTGATGAAGGGCAGGTTGACGTCGGTCTGGGTCATTGACGAAAGCTCGCACTTGGCCTTTTCGGCGGCCTCGTAGAGGCGCTGGAGGGCCTGGCGGTCGTTCCGCAGGTCGATGCCGTTGGACTTCCTGAATTCCTCGGCGATGTAGTCCACCACGCACTTGTCGAAGTCGTCGCCTCCCAGGTGCGTGTCGCCGGACGTGGAGCGGACCTCGCAGATGCCCTCGCCCACGTCCAGGATGGAGACGTCGAAGGTGCCGCCGCCAAGGTCGAAGACCAGGATCGTCTCGTTCTTCTTCTTGTCTGCCCCGTAGGCCAGGGCTGCCGCGGTGGGCTCGTTGACCACGCGCAGGACGTTCAGGCCGGCGATGCGGCCCGCGTCTTTCGTGGCCTGGCGCTGGGCGTCGTTGAAATAGGCCGGGACCGTGATGACGGCGTCGGTGACCTTTTCGCCGAGGTACGCGCTGGCATCGTCCACGAGCTTGCGGAGGACCTGGGCGCTGATTTCCTCGGGAGCGTAGGTCTTGTTGAGCACTTCGAACCGGACCGAGTTGTTCGGGCCCGGGGAGACCTTGTAGGGGACGATCTTGATTTCCGAGTCGACCTCGTTGTAGTTGCGGCCGATGAAGCGCTTGGCGGAGAAGATGGTGCCTTCGGGGTTGATGGCCGCCTGGCGCTTGGCGATGGCTCCAACGAGACGGTTGCCGTCCTTCGTGAAAGCCACGACGGACGGGGTGGTGCGGCTGCCCTCCGCGTTGGCGATGACGACGGGTGCGCCGCCTTCCATGATCGCCACGACGGAGTTGGTGGTGCCCAGGTCGATGCCTACGGTCTTTGCCATAAGTGGATCCTCCTTGGATTCGCGAAAATCCGCAAGGGGGAAAAGGGTGTTATTTCCGCCCTGCGGGCTCCGATGAAGTCTGGTGAAACGGGTCCATTATATTGGTCAGGATTCATCAGGACAAATCATCGAGGGTAGTCTGGAGATCGATGGAACCTGATTAGACAAGAATAGGGTCTAAAAAGGTTGTTTAAGACCTGTTTCCTGTCCTTTATTTCTTCTTTCGTCTTATCGATTCCGACCAGACCGAGAGGAAAACGCCCGCCAGGATGACGATCCCGCCGAAAAGGACTTGCCCGCTGAGCGGTTCCCGTCCTGCGGCGACCGACAGGATGTAACCGAAGGGGCCTTCAAGGGAGAGAAGGACGGCCGCGTGGGTTTCGCCGGCGAATTTCTGGGCGGTGTTCTGGGCCCAGAAGGCGAAAAGCGTGAGGCCGAAGACCAGGTAGAGGAGCCCTGCCCATCCCGGGAGGGAAAGTGAAACTTTCGGGAGCGGTTCGAAAAGGAGGGCCGCCGATCCCACGGCGAGCGCGGCGAAATCGACCTGGAAAACGGCCAGGGCCATGGGGTCCATGACGCGGCAGAGGTGCCCGATAACGAGGATGTCCAGGGCGATGGAAAGGGCCAGCAGGCACGAAAGGGCGTCCCCCAGGTTGAAACTCATGCCCGGCGTGAAGGCCATGACCATGAGCCCTGCGCTGCAGAGAAGCGCGGCCAGAAGGCCCGAGACCGCAGGCCTTTTCCGGTAAAGGGCGCTGTATAGCAGGGGGACCATGACCACATTCGTCCCGGCGATGAAGGCCTGGCGTCCCGGCGTGGTGTAAAGGAGGCCCAGGATCTGCAGGAGGAAGAGTGCGGCGATGACGATTCCCGCCCCCGCTGCCGGCAGGAGCAGGCGGTGTTCGACCCGGGCGATGCGTTCCCGGAAAAGAACGGTCATGACAATGGCGGCGATTCCCAGGCGGATCGCCGTAAGCCACAGGGGGCCCATTTCCTGGAGGAGGAAATCGCTCACCGGGTAGCCGGCCCCCCAGAGGAAGGCAACAACCAGGATGGTTCCATCGGCTAGAATGGATTTGCGCATGAAGGTTATTCTACACTCACGCGAAGGCGGGAAGGGGCGTTGCCTGGGATGATCGTGGACACGCTGGACCACATCCATTTTTACGGGGTTCCGGTGGAAGGGCTGGAGGAAGCCCTGGCCTGGCTTGGAAAGCCGGATTCCCTTGGTCTCGAGCCGGGCCGCTACCCGCTGGGGGATTCGGGAGCGGTGGCGATCCTGGCGGCCGGGCTCACGGTTCCGGAGGAGGACGAGGAGTGGGAGGCCCATCGGCGTTTTGCCGATTTGCAGGTGGTGCTTTCCGGCGAGGAGGTCATGGGGTTTGCCCCCCTGGCGGCCATGACCCCGAAGGGGGGGTACTCCAAGGAAGACGACTGCGTCCTTCTCGAGGGTTCGGGAAACTTCATGCTTGTCCGTGCGGGCGGCTTCGTGTTCTTCTCGCCCCACGATGCCCACAAGGCCATGCTGGCGACGCCTTCGGGGCCGGGGGAGGTCAGGAAGGTCGTTTTCAAGCTTCCCTGGAAAGGGTGAAGAATTTTCTTCACTGAGGGGTTAACCCGAAAACGGATCCATGGTAAAGTAAAAGAAGTGTTTCACGATGACGCTTTCGACTTTATTGCCGGAGGTCCTGCCCTTGGGAAGGAAGAGGCTCCGCCTTTCTGTCTTCGCAATTCTTGCCCTTCTTTCCGGTCCTGGGCCTTTCCGCTGCGCGGAAGCCGCCGAAACGGTCCGTGTCGCCATCTATGACAACCCCCCCATCATCTTCATGGATTTCCAGGGTGCACCCCAGGGGCTCTTCGCGGATATCCTGGCCGCCGTTGCCAAAAGCGAAGGCTGGCAGGTCGAGGCCGTGCCGGGGACCTTTTCGGAAGGGCTTGAGCGGCTGGAGAAAGCGGAGGTCGACCTCATGGCGGGCGTTGCCTTCACCCCTGACAGGGAAAGGAAATTTTCCTTCAGCCGCGAGACCGTCCTTTCCAACTACGGGATGTTCTTCCAGTCCTCGGGGGAGAAGCTCGATTCCCTCCTGGACCTCAACGGCAGGCGCGTGGCGCTGGCCAGGGAAGATATCTACGCCCGGGGACTGAGTGCCCTGGCGGCCCAGTTCGGGCTTGCCTTCGAGGCCGTCGAGGTGGACGATTACCCGGACGTATTCAAGGCCCTGGAAACGGGTACCGCCGACGCGGGATTGGTCAGCCGCTCCTACGGCCAGGCGAACCAGGCCCGTTTCCGGGTGAACCGCACCCCGATCGTCATCTCTCCCGTCGAACTCCGTTTCGCTGCTCCGCTTGGACGGAGCGCCGTACTCCTCCAAATTCTCGATTTCCACCTTGGGCAGATGAAAACACGGGAGGATTCAGCCTGGGCCAAATCGATCTCGCGGTGGATCGAAGGGGAAGAGAGTCCCGGCCGTTTGCCTTCCTGGGTCCGGCCGGCAGCCTGGGTTGCGGTCCTGCTGTTTCTGCTCGCCCTTGCCGCGGCTGTCCTTTTCCGAAAGCAGGCCGTGCTGAGGACCCGCCAGCTGCTGAAAAGCCGCCAGGCCCTGCACGTCCACAAGGATTACCTGGAAAACCTCTTCCAGGGCTCACCTGAGGCTATCGCGTTCCTGGACGCCGAGGGGTTGGTGGTTCGTGTCAACCAGCCCTTCACCGAACTTTTCGGCTTTTCCCAGGAGGAATGCCAGGGAAGGCACCTGGATGATTTTATCGTCCCCCCCGAAAGGGCCGAGGAAGCCCGGCGCGCGACCGAAAGATCAAGGCAGGGCATTCTCAATTCCTTCGAGACGGTGAGGGTTGCGAAGGATGGGATCTTCATCGACGTGGAGGCCCAGGGAACACCCATCTACAGCGAGGGGGGCAAGGTCGGGGAATACTTCCTTTACCGGGACATCAGGGATCGCAAGGCCACGGAGAGGGCCCTCCTGGCAAACCGGGAGGACCTTCGGCGCAGCCTGGAAAGGATGGACCGCGCGTGGAGGCAGACGATCGAGGTCCTTTCGTCCACTGCGGAGGCCCGCGACCCCTACACGGCGGGACACCAGCGGAACGTCGCCCTCCTGGCGGGCGCCATCGCCCGGGAAATGGGCAGGGACGAGCGCTTCGTCGAGGGTGTCGTCCTTGCCTCCCTGGTGCACGACATCGGCAAGATCGTCGTCCCGGCGGAGATCCTGAGCAAGCCCGGAAAGCTGGCTCCCCTTGAGTTCGACCTGATCCGGGTGCACCCGGAGGCGGGGGCTTCGATCCTGCGGCTGATCGACCTTCCATGGCCCCTTGCCGAGATCGTTCGCCAGCATCACGAGAGGCTGGACGGGAGCGGCTACCCCAACGGCCTGGCTGGCGGCCAGCTCCTTGGGGAAGCCCGGGTCATCGCCGTGGCCGACGTGGTGGAGGCGATGGCTTCCCACCGGCCCTACCGCCCGGCGCTGGGGATTGACTGCGCCCTCGAGGAAATTTCGGCGGGACGCGGGACGCGGTTCGACGCGCAGGCGGTCGATGCCTGCCTGGTCCTCTTCAGGGAACGGGGGTTTGCCTTCCAGGACCCGCAGGTCTCCAGGGAAGCCTGGGCCATAACGATGTAGCACGGTTTATACAAAATGCGAAAAATATAATTTGTTTGACAGACCGGGTCTTTCATACGAAACTTGGTGGGTCTTAATATCGCATCCAAACCGTACCACAGGGAGGGGCAGGCAAATGGACATCGAACGCTTTGCTGCAGTGGTCGACACCCACACGGGAGGAGAACCGACCCGCCTGATCGTCGGTGGGGGTCCCCTGCTGAAGGGCAGCACGATCACCGAGAAGTGGCTGGATTTCAAGAAGAACCACGATGATTTCCGCGCCTTCGTCATGTGCGAGCCCCACGGCCACGCCGACATGTTCGGCGCCCTGCTGGTACCCGCCTGCCACGAGGAAGCCCACTACGGGATCATCTTCATGGATGCCGGCACGAGCATTTCCATGTGCGGCCACGGCTCGATCGGCCTGGGGCGCACCCTGGTGGACCTCGGGATGATCAAAAAGACCGAGCCCTACACGGATGTCGTCCTCGATACCCCCGCTGGTTTGGTTCGCCTCAAGGTCGAAGTGAAGGACGGCGTCGTGGGCGATGTCATCCTGAGCAACGTGCCCGCATTCGCCTTTGCGAGGGACATCGACCTGGAAGTCCCTTCCCTTGGAAAGAAGATCCACCTGGACATCTCATACGGCGGGAATTTCTTCGCCATCGTCCCGGCCGGGCAGCTGGACCTGGAAATCACCGCGACCGAGGCGGGCCGGATCGTCCCGCTGGGCCTCGAGATCCTTCGGGAGCTCAACCGAACCGTCAAGGTCCAGCACCCCGTCGAAACGGCCATCGACCATGTCGCCCTGGTGGAGTTCAGCCTGGAGAGGCCGGGACAGGTCACCCGCAATACCGTGGTCTGGGGCGAGGGGTCCCACGACCGTTCCCCCTGCGGGACCGGGACGTGTGCAAAGATGGCCCTGCTGGCCGCCAAGGGGAAGCTGGCACCCGGCGAGAAGTTCATGCACGAGAGCATCACCGGCAGCCTTTTCGAAGGCTGGTACGAACCGGGCCCGAAGGTGGGCGGTTTTGACACCGTCCTGCCTTTCCTGAAGAGCCGTTCCTACGTCACGGGCTTCAACTTCCTCATGAAGCAGCCCAGCGACAAGGTCGGTGAAGGGTTCCTCCTCAAACGCTAGAGGCAAAGGGGACGAGAGCGACCCATGTACCGCTATGGCAGTTGGCATCTTTCCCTGCCGAGGGGATGCCGCAAGAGACCCCCGTGTAAAAGACCTTCCGGAGCCTGAGCGTCCCTGTCTGACCGCTGGGGGGCTTGTCCCCTTCTTGACCACGCAAAGGGAGGTCTGTACGTATGTCCGTGAACAAGGTTGACGTCGCCATCATCGGCGGCGGTGTGCATGGCTGTTCCACTGCCTATCACCTCGCAAAGAAAGGGTTCAAGGTCGCCCTTTTCGAACGGGACTATATCTCCTCCGGCGGAAGCGGCCGAAGCGCCGCGGGAATCCGCCTCCAGTTCGGCACTGAAGTCAACTGCCGGCTGGCCCAGTACAATATCCAGGTGTTCAAGACCCTGGAACAGGACCTGAATTACCCTCTCCCCCTTGAATACGATCCCGCCGGGTACCTCTGGATCGCCTACTCGGAAGGCCAGATCGCCCAGATGGAAAAGAACGTGGCCCTGCAGAACAGCCTGGGCAGCCCCAGCCGGATGCTGACTCCTGAAGGCATCAAGGAAGTGGCCCCTTACGTCAATACCGAGGGCATGCTGGGAGGAAGCTTCTGCCAGGAAGACGGGCACATCAACCCCCATACCCTCTGCTTCGCCTACGCCGATTCCGCTGCCGCGCTGGGCGCCGAGATCTACAAGAAGACGCCGGTTACAGGGCTCATCGTCAAGAATGGCAAGGCGGCGGGCGTTCACACGACGAAGGGCGACTGGGAAGCCGATGCCGTGGTCTGCACCGCCGGTCCCTGGAGCGTCCAGGTCGGCAAGTGGGCCGGTTTTGACGTCCCCATCACCCCCGAGCGGCACCAGGTCCTCATCACGGAAGCCGTGGAGCGGATCAAGCACCCCATGATGCTCTGCCAGGACGACGGCGCCTACGTGAAGCAGTGCCCGAACGGCACCTTCTACATGGGCTGGGACAACCCGAAGGACGAACATGACGCCGAGTACATCGTCAACTGGCACTTCCTGCACGAGGTCACGAAGCGCATCGTTCCCAAGTTGCCCATGCTTGCAGGCATCCGGGTGGTCCGCCAGTGGAGCGGTCCCTACGACATCACGCCGGATTGCCAGGCCATCGTCGGGAAGACGCCCATGGACGGGCTTTTCATCGACTGCGGCTGGAGCGGCCACGGCCTCCAGTTCGGGCCTTCCGTCGGGCGCATCATGTCCGAGTTCGTCAACAACGAGAAACCGTTCATCGACGTTTCGATGTTCCGGTACAGCCGTTTCGCGGAAAACGACCTCTTCTTCGAACCTTGCTGCATCTAGGTCTTTAAGGGGCTCGAGATTGAAAAAAGCGAGGGACCCGGGGATTTTTCCCCCGGGTCCCTTTGCCTTTCCTTTTTTGTCCTTATCCTTCTTCGTCTTCCTCTTCCGCGGCCAGTTCCGCCTCTTCCTCGACCGAGAGGTCGTCGACCCCGGCCAGGGATTCCACGTGGTGGCGCAATTCGTGAACGATGGTCTCCCGCAGTTCCTCCTCCCACTCTTCCCGGGAGGCGCTGCCGAGAACTTCCCTGAACGAGCCGTAATGGATGAAGATGACTTTACCGAGGACCGGGTCCTCGATGTACTCGCCCATCAGGAAGTACTTCCCGTCCCGTTTCTTCCCTGGCAGGACGGAGATCCCCCCGTTGAGGTCGCGGACGAGGCGGGACGGAAGCTCGTCGGCAATCGCGCCCGCCAGCTTTGTGAACGTTTCCAGGTCCAGGGTCGCCACGGTTTTTCCCTCCTTTTTTCTCATTATAGTGCCCCGGGCAAGCGGTAATGCGGTAGAATGGGAAAACCAAAGGGAAGGGGGAATGAGGATGGGAACCAAGGGACGTTCGATCGTCGGCATGGATGTGGATGAGCTGCTGAAGCTGCTGAACAGGGCGTTTGCGGACGAGTGGCTGGCGCATTACCAGTACTGGCTGGGGGCGAAGGTCGTCAAGGGTCCGACGAAGGAAGCGGTCATCGCGGAACTGGTCCAGCACGCGGCCGATGAACTGAGGCATGCGGACATGCTGGCCCTGCGCATCATCCAGCTGGGGGGCACGCCGGTGACGACCCCCGAGGGGTGGTACAAGTGGACGAACTGCGGCTACGATGCCCCGGAGGATCCGTTTGTCGCGAAGATCCTCGAGCAGAACGTCAAGGGCGAGCAGTGTGCCATCACCGTCTACTCGGCCCTGGCGGAAATGACGCGCGACAAGGATCCCCTGACCTACAACATGGTCCTTTCCATCCTGCAGGACGAGGTCAATCACGAGGAGGAACTGCAGGCCCTCCTGGAGGATCTCGAAACCGTCCTGGGCAAGTAACGCAACGCCAACCGGCCCGATACTCCGGGAATAGCGGGGCGCCTCTCCTGGGGCGCCCCGTTTTCCGTTCGCCGGGTGAGCGGATGTTTCATCCGGGTTGACAAGGAGGGGCGGGAGGGATACGATCATGGTACTCACCAATGATGAGCGAAAAATTCCCTTTCCGGACCAAGGAGGAAGAACGAATGGAAAAGATTCGCGTTGCCGTTGTCGGCTTCGGCCATGTTAGCCAGGAAGCGGTCCAGGCCGTTTTGGCCAGTTCCGACATGGAACTTGCGGGTGTCGTCCTCAGGAACCCGGACAAGGCTCGCTCACTGAAGGCAGGGCGCCCAGAACTGACCGTCGCGGCCGAAGTGGACGAACTCGGCAAGGTTGACGTCGCCATCCTGGGGATCGCAAGCCGGGCCGTTCCCGAGGTGGCCCCCGCCTACCTGGCAAAAGGCATCAACACGGTGGATAGCTTCGACATCCACGGGAAGCCCGTCATGGACCTGAGAGCCTCCCTCGACGCGGCAGCCCGCACCGGCGGGGCCGTGGCCGTCATCTCTGCGGGGTGGGACCCGGGAACCGATTCCGTGGTCCGGGTCATCATGGAAACGATCGCCCCCCGGGGGATCACGTCCACGAACTTCGGCCCCGGAATGAGCATGGGGCACACCGTGGCCATCAAGGCCCTGGAGGGGGTCGAAGACGCCCTCTCCATCACCATCCCCATCGGGACGGGGCTCCATCGCCGCATGATCTACGTCAAGACGAAGCCCGGCTACGAGTTCGGCGAAGTGACGGCCCGCATCAAGGCCGACCCGTACTTCTCCCACGACGAGTGCTGGTTCTACCCGGCCGACAACATCGAGGCCCTGCAGGACATGGGGCACGGGGTCCACATGGAGCGAAAGGGAGTTTCCGGGGCTTCCCACAACCAGAGGATGGAATTCATCATGTCCGTCATGAACCCGGCAGCCACCGCCCAGGTCATGGTTTCGGCGGCGCGGGCCTCGACCCGCCAGTCTCCCGGATGCTACACTCTGCTGGAAATTCCGCCCATCGACTGCCTTTGCGGGGAGCGCGACGCGCTGCTTGCACGCCTCGTCTAGGGAGCCAAGTGTGCGCGATAAGGAGGATTGGCCTTGAAAGTCGCCCAAGTTCTGCTGGAAATGCTGAAAGGCTACGAGGTGCGCCATGTTTTCGGCCTGCCGGGAGAGACCACTCTTCCCTGGTATGACACCTGGCGGGACTTCGGGGGAATCGAGCACGTCCTGACGCGCGACGAGCGCAGCAGTGCATTCATGGCCGATGCCTACGCCAAGGTGGCCTGCCGGCCGGGGATCTGCGAGAGCCCCAGCGTGGGCAGTACCCACATCGTCCCGGGGATCGCGGAATCCTTCAAGGGTGCCAACCCCGTCATCGCCTTCACCTCGGACATCCCTCTCCACATGGAGAGCCGGAACATGCTCACCGGCCTCAACCAGTCGGCCCTCTTCGCCGGGATCACGAAGGCCACCTTCACCCTGACCCACCCCGACGAGGTGGCCCACATCGTCCGGCGGGCATTCCGGATCGCAACGACAGGAAAGCCGGGTCCCGTCCATATCCGGGTCCCCATGGACGTCCTCGCGAAAGACGCGGAAGAGCCGAACCTGGCCGTTCAGGCTGACTTTGCCTACAGCCCTGGGCATCGCCCCATCGCCGCCCTCGGGGCGATCGACAAGGCCCTGGCGGCCCTGGAAAAGGCGAAAAACCCGGTCATTATCTGCGGCCAGGGGGTTCTTTCCTCCCAGGCCTGGGTCCCCCTGGCGGCCCTGGCCGAGCGGTACGGTGCCCCGGTCGGGACGACGATCAACGGGAAGGGATCCTTCGACGAGGCCCACCCCCTCTCTCTGGGCGTCATCGGGGCAAGGGGAGGAACCCGGTTTTCCAACGGGAGGATCCTTTCCGCCGACTGCATCTTCTTCATCGGCTGCAGCACCGATTCCGCGGGGACGGACGGTTGGAAGATCCCCGTTCAGGGGTCCGGGCAGGTTCTCCTGCATCTTGACGTGTCCGGTGAGGAACTGGGGAACAACTACCCGGAGGCCCTGCCCCTTCTCGGCGACGCGAAAGCCACGCTCGAGGTGATGCTCGACCGCGGCCGGCCCATCGACAGGGATACGGCGGCTTCCAGGGCGGAGGCCAACCGGAAGGGCAGGGAGGCCTTCATGGCATCGCTGGCTCCCTGTTTCTCTCGCGAGGGAGCGCCGGTTCACCCGATGCGTTTCGTCGGGGAGCTGCAAAAAGCCCTCCCCGAAAACGCCCTCGTCGTGGCCGACCCCGGCATCAGCGCGGTTTATGCCTCGGCCTTCCTGAAACTGAAGGGCGCGGGCAGGAAGTGGATTTGCAATTTCGCAGTGGGGGCCCTCGGTTACGGCATGCCTGCAGGGATCGGGGCGTCCTACGCCCACGACGGGCCCGTGGTCGTCCTGACGGGAGACGGAAGCTTCGGTTTCACCGCGGGAGAGCTGGAAACCCTCAAGCGATCAGGGCGGGACGTGAAGGTCGTCCTTTTCAACAACGAATGTTTCGGGTGGATCCGGGCGACTTCCCGTTTCTCGGGCGGCGGCGGTCGCTTTGCGACCGATTTTTCCGCCACGGATTACCCGGCCGTAGCCCGCGGGTTCGGCTTGCCGGCCTGCCGGGTGGAGAATTCGGCCACCCTGGGGCCGGTATTGAAAGACATTTTCTCCACCAAAGGCCCGTTTTTCATGGAAATGCCCGTTCTGCCGGAAGACGAGCAGGTTCCCCCCGTCCCGGAATGGGCGGAGGAAGCCGCACGGCTCGGCATGGATTGCCCTTACTGAAACAAATCCCTTTAGGGGGAGCGGCACCAGGCAGCCCGGTGGAAACGGGCTGCCTTTTTTCATGTCTTGACAGGGGCTGCCGATGCGGAAGAGACTACGTTAAAGCAAGGAGGTGCCATGCGAATGAAGCATAAGATCATGCTGGTCTTCGCCGCGGTCGTGCTGGCCATTGCCGGAGGCTTGGCAATCTGCCGTTTCCTCGGGAACGGCAGGGAAACCGAGCTCGCCGCAGCGGGAACCGTCGAGGTGCGCGAGGTGAGCGTCACGGCAAGGGAACACGGGACCCTGGGCGAGTTCCGGATTGGTGAGGGCGACCGGGTCGGGAAGGGCGACGTCGTTGCCCGGCTGGTCCGCGCCGACCTCCAGGCCCAGGCGGAACAGGACATCGAGGGGAGTGCCCGGGCCCGGGCCGTCCTGGCGGACCTGCAAAGCGGGGCCCGTCCACAGGAGATCCGCGAGGCCGAGGCGGCTTACGGGGCGGCCCGGATCCGGTATGACCTGGCGCAGGGGGACTTCGTCCGGTTTACTGCCCTTTACGGCGAGAAAGTCATCGCGAAAAAGGAAATGGACGACGTCACGGCACGCCGGGACCTGGCCAAAAGTGACCTCGCGGCGGCGGGGCAGCGGCTTTCCCTGGTTCGCGCCGGGGCAAGGGCCGATGTCCTGAAGGCCCAGGCTGCGGAAGTGCGCCGGATCGAGGCCCTGCACCGGGTGACGATGGCCCGGATCGCCGACACGGTCGTGGCCTCCCCCCTGGGGGGCGTCATCCTCTCGAAGAATTACGAGGAAGGGGAGTTTGTCCCGGCCGGGGCGGTCCTGGCGACCGTGGCCGACCTCTCGGACTGCTGGGTCAAGATTTACCTGCCGAGCACGGTCCTGGGAAGGGTCAAGCTCGGCTCCTCCGCGGAGGTCCGTGTCGATTCCTTCCCGGACAGGGCTTTCCAGGGGAGAGTCCGGAAAATTTCCGACAAGGCGGAGTTCACGCCGCGGCAGAGCCTCACCACCGAGGAAAGAGCGAACCTCGTCTTCGCCGTGGAAGTTGCCGTGGATAACCCGGACGGCGTCCTGAAGCCCGGCATGCCGGCGGACGTGATCCTCCATGATTGAGGTCGGGTCTCTCTCCCATTCCTTCGGGTCGAAGCAGGTCCTGAGGAACCTCTCCTTCCGGGTTGAGGAGGGGGAGATCTTTGGCCTCGTGGGGCCGGACGGGGCGGGAAAAACCACCCTGGTGAGGGCTTTGACCGGGATACTGGAACTGAAGGCCGGCTGGATCCGGACCCTGGGTTCACTGCGCCCGGAAACGGTTCGCGACCAGGTCGGCGTCATCCCGCAGGCCTTCACTCTCTACGGGGACCTGACGGTCTGGGAGAACATCCGCCTTTTCGGCGCCATGTACGGGGCGGACTCCCGGGAGGTGGAGAAAAGGGGTGAAGAGATCCTGACCTTCACGAACCTCTACTCGTTCAGGGACCGCCTGGCCGATGCCCTGTCCGGGGGCATGAAGCGAAAGCTGGCCGTGGCGGCGGGCCTTCTCCACAGCCCGAGGCTTTTCATCCTGGACGAACCCACGACGGGGGTGGACCCGGTTTCCCGGCGGGAGATCTGGAAAATCCTTTACGAGTTGAACCGGGGCGGGCTCACGATCCTTGTCACGACGCCCTACATGGACGAGGCGGAGCTTTGCACCCGCACTGCGTTCCTGCACGACGGGGCGCTTTTGGCCTGCGACACGCCGAGGGCCCTTTGCGAGGCTTTTCCCGGGCATATCCTGGAACTGGTCGCGCCGGTCCGTGACGTCCGGCCTTTACTGGCGGGGGTCCCCATCCGGGAGACCAACGCGTTCGGCAACACTTTCCACCTCGTCGTCGACGATGCGCAACTGGCCGCCGATGCCGTCAGGAATGCCCTCGACCTGGCAGGAGTCGCCGTGGAGGTCTTGCGGGAGGTTGCCCCCACGCTGGAGGACGTTTTTGTCGAGATGGCCCGGGAGGCCGCCTGAAATGGACGCCGTGACCACTCGCGACCTCACCCGCCGGTTCGGGCATTTTACCGCGGTGGACCGGGTCAATTTTCGCATCCCGGCCGGGTCGGTCTTCGGGTTTTTGGGTCCCAACGGTTCGGGAAAGACCACCACGATCCGCATGCTCTGCGGCATCCTGGAGCCCACCTCGGGGAGCGCGGAGATCCTCGGCATGGATTTGCTCTCGGGCCGGGAAGCGATCAAGGCGAACCTCGGCTACATGTCCCAGAAGTTCAGCCTTTACGACGACCTGACGGCGGCGGAAAACCTCGATTTCTACGCGGGGCTGTTCAGCCTGCCCCGGGTCCTGGCACGCGAGCGCATAGAAACGGTCGTCCGGATGGCGGGCTTGTCCGGCAGGACGAAGGACCGGGTCGCCGGTCTTTCCGGAGGCATCCGCCAGAGGCTTGCTCTTGGGTGCGCCATCCTCCATCGGCCGAGGCTTCTCTTCCTGGACGAGCCAACCAGCGGGGTGGACCCCCGCTCGAGGCGAAGGTTCTGGGATATCATCTACGACCTGGCGTCCGGCGGCACCACGATCATGGTGACGACCCACTTCATGGACGAAGCCGAGCACTGTGACTCGATCGGCTTCATGTACGACGGCCGCCTGATCGCCCTCGGGACTCCCCGGGAACTGAAGGGCCTCGTGCCGGGGTCGGTCTGGGAGATTCTTACGGACGAGCCCATGGACTTGCTGCGGGACCTGGAGGGAAAACCCGGTTTCCTTGACGTCGCGGTCTACGGGAGAAGCCTCCACGTCCTTGCGGAACCGGGGGTGGAAGGGACCCTGGCCAAGGCGGGCGCGAGGAAGATCGCCCCTTCACTGGAGGACGTGTTCGTCCACCTCGTGAAGGCCGAAAGGGGAGAAAAAGCCGCATGAGACGCCTGAAAGCGCTTCTAATCAAGGAATTCATCCAGATGGGGAGGGACCGGCTGACACTGGCCATCATGGGCCTCCTGCCGGTGATCCAGCTTCTTATCTTCGGTTTTGCCATCAACACCGAGGTCAAGCACCTGCCCACGGTCCTCTACGACCAGTCCGTCTCCGCCGAGAGCCGCGAGCTGGTCCGGGGCTTCGAGTCGGCGGGCTACTTCGACGTCCTCTACGGGGCCGGGAGCTTCAAGGAGATGAACGCCCTCATCCAGGGCGGCCGCGCCAAGGTGGGCATTGCGATTCCGCCCGACTACCAGGAACGCCTGCGTTCCGGCAGGCAGGCCTCCGTGCAGGTGATCGTGGACGCTTCCGATTCCATGTCGGCTGCCTCCGCGATCAGCACGGCGCAGATGATCGGGCTCGTGAAGTCCCAGCAGCTCCTTTTCGAGCGGATCTCCCCCGGGTCCTCCGGAAGCCGGGAGTTGCCGGTGGACGTCCGGATCCGGCCCTGGTACAACCCGGACATGGTCTCGTCCCATTACATGGTGCCGGGGATCCTCGCCATCGTCCTGTCGATGACCATGATGATGATCACCTCCATGGCCATCGTGCGGGAGCGGGAACGGGGTACCCTCGAGCAGCTCATCGTCACGCCCATGAGGACCTGGGAGCTGATGGCGGGGAAGATCCTTCCCTACGTCGTTGTGGGTTACGCGCAGCTGACCCTCGGGCTTTTGATCGGCATCGTGGTCTTCAGGATTCCCGTGAAGGGCAGCCTCCTTCTCTTCTACGGGCTGACCTCGCTCCACATCCTGGCGAGCCTGGCCTGGGGCATCCTGATCTCGAGCGTTGCAAGGACCCAGATGCAGGCCATGCAGATGTCTTTCTTCGCGCTTATGCCGAGCATCCTCCTTTCCGGGTTCATGTTCCCCCTGGAGGCCATGCCGGCCTTTTTCCGCGCCATCAGCAACATCCTGCCCGTGACGTTCTTCCTCCAGATCAGTCGCGGGATCCTCCTGAAGGGTGTCGGCATAGCCGTTCTCTGGCCGCAGGTGCTGTCCCTCCTGGCCCTGCTCGTTTTCTTCCTCGGGCTGAGCATCCTGAAGTTCCGCAAGACCATCGCCTGAAAAATCGGATACAATAGGCAAACCATCCAAGACCTGAAAGGAGAATTCCCATGCGCACCCTGAGCCTTGTTGATCCCGAAATTGCGGCCCTCCTGGACAAGGAGGCCGGACGCCAGAACATGACCCTGGAGATGATCGCCTCCGAGAATTTCGTTCCGCCGGCCATCCTGGAAGCCCAGGGCTCCATCCTGACGAACAAGTACGCCGAGGGATACCCCGGGAACCGCTACCACGGGGGCTGCGAGTTCATCGACGGCATAGAGGCCCTGGCCATCGAGAGGGCGAAAAGCCTTTTCGGGGCCGACCACGCCAACGTGCAGCCCCACTCGGGCGTCAACGCCAACCTGGGCGTCTACCAGGCCGTGCTGCAGCCCCACGACACGATCCTCTCCATGGACCTGCGCCACGGGGGACATCTCTCGCACGGGGCCAAGGCTTCCATCACCGGCCGGTTCTTCAATATCGTCCATTACGGGGTCCACCCCGAGACGGAACTCATCGACTTCGAGCAGGTGGAGTCCCTTGCCCTCGAGCACAATCCGAAGATCATCATCGCCGGCGGGAGCGCCTATCCCCGGGTCATCGACTTCGCACGCTTCAGGGAGATCGCCGACAGGGTCGGGGCCCTCTTCATGGTCGACATGGCCCACATCGCCGGCCTCGTGGCGGCGAAGGTTCACCCGAGCCCCGTGCCCTATGCGGATTTCGTCACCTCCACGACGACGAAGACCCTGCGAGGGGCCCGCGGCGGTTTCATCCTCTGCCGGAAGGAATACGCCCAGAAAATAGACAAGGCCATCTTTCCCGGGACCCAGGGGGGGCCCATCCTCCAGAATGTCATGGCGAAGGCCGTGACCTTCCGGATCGCCGGAACCGCCGAGTTCGCCAGGCTCCAGGGCCAGGTGGTGAAGAACGCCTCCAAGCTGGCGGCCACGCTTTCAGCGGCCGGTTACCGGATCGTCTCCGGCGGGACGGACAACCACCTCATGCTGGTGGACATGCGGCCCCGCGGCATGACGGGGGTCTTTGCCGAGGAAACCCTGGCGAAGATCGGCATCATGGTCAACAAGAACCTTATCCCCTTTGATACCGCACCGGCCACGGTCACCTCGGGAATCCGCATCGGGGCCGCGGCGGTCACCACCAGGGGCCTGCTGGAGGACGACATGGAGCACGTGGGGGGACTCATGGACCAGGCCCTTTCCGCCGCATCGGACGAGAAGGTCCTTTCCGCCCTGCACGGGCAGGTCCGGGAGATCTGCCTGCGCCACCCGCTCTACCTGCACTTCGGGGAAGGGGCGCTGCTTTAGGCTAAGCTTGGGAAAACGAGCCTGGAGGGGCCGTGGTCGCGGTCCCTCCCTTTTTTATGTTAAAATAGCTTTACCCTAGTGACGTATCTTCTAGAAAGAGTGATGCCCCATGGTAAAGATGAAAAAGATCGCGATGGCACTTGCGGCAGTCCTTGCGGTCGTTGCCGGAGGCGCTTTCTGGGTTCTCGGAAAAAGCGACCTGGCGGCCGATTTTGTCGCGCAGAAAGCCAGGGAAGTTGCCCGCGAGCGGCTGGGGGCCGAGCTTTCCCTTGAGGGCGTGTCGGGAAATCCCCTCGCCGGTTTCCATTTCGGCCGGATTTCCCTGGCCTACAGGGACAAACCGGTTCTCTCGGCACTCGACCTTTCGGTTTCGTTCAAGCTCCTGTCGCTCCTCGGGTCGAATCCCGCGGTCAGGAGCCTTTCCCTGTCGGGGCTCGAAATGGACCTGGCCCGGGCGACCGATTTCATGAAGCAGTTCGAGGGCGTCGGCGCCTCGAAACTCGAGATCAGCCGCCTGGTGGTGAACCAGGGGCTTCTCAGGACCGTGTTCGGGGAGGTCAAGGTCCCCAGGTTGGAGGCTTCCGTCTCGGGTTCCCGCTATGAGGCCGATTTCGAGGCCGAAACGCGCGGCGTGCCGTTTTCGGGGAAGGTCCGCCTTGAGCACGAAGGAACGCGGACCGTGCTGGAGAACCTGGATGTGGCGATCCGAAAGGGGAAGGGTTCCTTCGCCGGGGCGATTCGTCCCAACCTTGACCTGAAGGGTTCCTTGGAAGGCCTGGACATTTCGGATGCCCCGGCTTTCTGGCCGGGTGCCGGGAAGCCCGGGGACCTGCAAGGGACGATCTCCGGACCGGTGAACCTTTCCGGGAAATGGGAGGCCCCGCGGATCCAGGGCAAGCTGAAGCTGTCGGCAGGGCAGCTCTACGGCTTTGCCGTGGATGTTGCCGAGGCTTCCGTGGCCTTTGCGCCGGGAACCCTGAAACTGGAGGGGCTTTCGGGGAAAGCCGGGGAGGGAACGTTCTCGGGAGCCCTTGAGATGGGCCTCGCAAAAGGGCCCGCGGTGATAAAGGGAAACCTGGCGGCAAAAAACATCCCCGTCGAGACCTTCCGGGCCCGGTTTCCCGAGCTCGAAGGCGTCAAGGGAAAGGTCAACGTTCCCCGGATGTCCTTCTCGGGTACTGTCGGTGCGATCCGGCTACAGGGAAGGGTGGAGTCGCCTTCGATCGAATTCGGGGGGGATGTCCTGGAGAAGGTCGCGGCCGACGTGACCCTGGCGGAGAGCCGGGTCCTGTACCTCAAGGGTTCCGGGACCTGGATGGCCGGGCCGGTCCTGTTCGACGGCACGGTGGACCTGAAGAAGGCTCCCGTCCTGGCCTTGTCCGTCAAGGCCTCGTCGGTTTCGCTGGAAAAAATGTCGTCCCGCTTTTCCGGGCTGAAGGCTCTCGAGGGCAAGGGCGGCCTGCGGGCGGAGCTGAACCTTTCCGGAAGTCCGAAGGCGCCGAAAATCTCGGGCAGGGTGGCATCGGACCGCCTCGTGGCCAGGGGAGAGACCCTCGATGCGGCGAGTGCGAATTTCACGTTTGCCGGGGAGACGGTGACGGTGACTTCCCTTGCGGCCCGGTGGCAGCAGGCGGCGGTTTCCGGGTCCGGGACGATCGGCAAGATCCGGTCCGAGAGCCCCGTCTTCGACTTCTCGGGGTCGGCCAGGGGACTGGAGGCTGGGTCGTTCGCGGCACGGATGAAGGACCTCGAGGCGATGCAGCTTTCGGGTACGGGAACGGCCGACTGGAAAATGTCCGGTACGGCGAAGGACCTGTCCTTCAGCGTGGCGTTCAGCTCGAGCCGCCTGGAGACGCCCGATTTCCGGGTCGCGGGAGTTAAGGCCGACGTGAAGGGGCGGATCCAGGAGAAGGTGGAATCCGGCCCGATGGAAATTCGATTCTCGTCCGAGGCGGCCGCTCTCGGGAAGGCAAGGGCGGAGGCCATTGCGGGAACCCTCACCCGGACAAAGGAGGCTTTCGAGGTCCCGGCCTTTTCGGCGCGGCTTGCGGGGGGGTCCGTCAAGGGATCGGGAAGGCTGGTCACCGGAAAGGAAAAAGAGCCCGCACGTCTCGATTTCAAGGCTTCGGCGGCGGGGGTCGGGCTGCAGACCCTTTCCGGGTGGGCGGGCCTGGAAGATCCTGTCCAGGGAAAGGCCGACCTGTCGGTGATCCTTGGAGGGACGACGAAAGACCCCCTTTTGGGGGTTGAAGCTTCGATCCCGGTCCTGCAGGCGATGGGACTGAAATTGTCCGAAGTCCGGCTCAAGGGGTCCGGAAAGCCCTCGGACATGACTTTCGACCCGGTGACCGCATCGGCGGGGGACGGGCGCATCACGGCAGCGGGCCGCCTCGTTTCCAAGGAAGGGGCTCCCCTCTCGTTGGAGTTCAACGCTAAGGGAACGGACCTCGACCTGAAAACCCTGGCTTCCGGGATGCAGGCAGGAGGGGAGTCCCCTCCCGCGGGAAAGATCGACATTTCCATGAAGGGGCGTTTTTCAGGCGGCAAGGTCGAGGGGAGCGGAGACCTGGCTTCCAAGGGAACCATCCGTTTCATGGGGACCACCCTGGCCGATCTCAAGACTCCCCTGGTCCTGGAGAAGGGCCGTCTTGCCGCTTCGAACGTGACCGGTTCCGCCTACGGCGGAAAGCTTGAAGGCAGCCTGGGCCTCGGGGACGGCAAGAAGTGGACGGCCCGGTTCCGCCTCGCAGAGGCGGACCTGGATGCCTACCTGGAGGAGCAGATGAAGCTGGAGGGGCGGGTAACGGGCCGCTTTGACCTGGATTTCCGGGGAAGCGGGACACTCGGGGCGGCTAACTCGTTGGAGGGCTCGGGAACGTTCAGTGCGAAAAACGGGGAGGTGTCCGGTTTCCGGTACGTGAAGGCCATCTCGACCCTCTATGGCCGCTCCAGCATCCGCTACCGGGTTCTCGATGCCCCCTACCGGCTTCAGGGGGACCGTTTGATCCTGGAAGACGGCCGTGCGGAAGCCGTTGCCGGCGACCCGCTGTACGAGTACATGGAGTTTGACGGCACCGTCGGGCCGAAGAAGGCGCTCGCTCTCAACGTCAGGGGAAGGGTGAACGTCCAGGCCGTGAACGCCCTCGTGGGCGGAGTCCGGGGAGGGGTGCTCCAGGCTGGGAAATCGGTGCAGGAAATCTTGCAGGGGTTCCTCCAGGGAGCGACCGGGGCCATGTCGACCCGCGACATCCGCATGGTCCGCGGGCGCGTCGTGGGAACCACCGACAACCCCAGCCTGACCGATCTTCGCATCGAGGGAGCCGCGCAGGACCAGGCCGTGCCGGCTGAGGAGGTTCCCGAAGAAACGCCGTCGCCGCCTCAGCAGCAGCCGGACCTGCAGGACATGATCCAGCAGGAGCTTCTCAAGCGGATTTTCAACCCGTAGCCATGATCCTAATTTCGCAGGGGGGATGTTCGATGATCATCCGTTCGGACCAGATGGAATACGTGACGTGCACGCTGAATCCCAACTTTACGGAGGGCGTCTGCGCCAAGGTCATATTGCCGGCGGAGCTCCTGGAGGGAAGCCCGTTCGGGCAGGTTTCATGGATCGAGGTCCAGCCGGGAAGCGCGGTGAACGAGCACGCCCACGAGGAAGAAACGGAGATGAAGGTCATCGTGGGCGGTTTTGGGGTTTGCGTGGAGGACGGCGTGAGCACCGAAGTCGGTGCGGGTGACGTCATCCTCACCGAGAAGGGATCCCGCCACTCCATTCTGAACAACGGGAAGCATCCCCTCGTCTACGTGACGATCAGGTCCTAAAAGCGGCGCAGAAGGATCGGGAGGGAAGCGAGCGGGAGCAGGGCAAAAACGCGCATCGTCGCCGTGAGGCCGAAAACGTCGGCGATCATGCCCGCGGGGTATGTGGCCATTCCCGCCAGCCCCCAGGAAAAGCCCATGAGAAGCGAACTGGCGACCCCCCGAGCATGGGGGGTCAGCTTTTGCCCCATCGCGAGGGTCATGGGGGAGCTAGCGTCCAGCAGGGCTGTCCCAACGATGAAGAGGGCAAGCGAAAAATTGCCCGTGGCGAAGGTTGCGGCGAAAATCACCAGGGGAGAGATGGCAAGGGTGAAGGCGATGATATTCCTGGGCCCGTAGCGGTCGGCCAACCAGCCTCCCACGAGGGAAGCGGCGACGGCCAGAAGCGTGATGGCGAAGATCGAAAAGCCGCCCTGGGCCAGCGACCCGCCCCGGAGCGTCAAGAAGAGGGGAAGGAAGAAACGGACGCCCTGGAAGGTGGCGTCCCGGGCCAGCGAGATGGCCCAGACGGGCCAGATGACCTTCCCGACCTGCCAGATGCTGGAGAAAAACCCGGTTTTGCTGTGCAGGGAGGGAGTGAAATCGATCCTTGGCATGATCCGGTAAACGACGAAGGCAAGGGCCAGGGTGGGGATGAGAACGATCGGCAGGCTCCTGTAGCCGAAGGTCTTCACCAGGAAGACGGCATAGAGTGGGCTGAAGGCGGCTCCGAGCATACCCGCGCCGCTGAAAAGTGAGACGAACAGGGCGTGGCGCGACTCCCCCGCCACGGCTCCAGAGGAGGCCTGTCCCTGGGGATGGAAGGTCGAGCTACCGAAGGAGAAGATGGCAAGGCAGAGAAGGAGCATGCCGTAGGTTGGGGCGAACGGCATCAGGGCGATCCCTGCGGAGGAGAGGATCGGCCCGGCGATGACGTAAACGGGTTTGTTCGTCCGGTCCGCGAGGACTCCCATGAAGGGAATCGTGATCATCTGGATGAGCCCGGTCGTCGAGTTCAAAAACCCCGCCTGTGTCATCGACAGGCTGAGCTTGCGGATGATTTCCGGCAGCAGGGTCGGCAAAAAGGCCGAATGAACGTCGTTGAAGAAATGGCCTGCGGACAGCAGGGCCAGCTGCAGCAAAGGTTTGCGTTCGCGCACTGCGGGTTCCATCATCGAGTCCTCCCTTGCGGTTGCAACTGATTTTAACAGATTTTCCAATTCCGGGGGTGTTCCTGGCATACAATAAGTTGCAGGGAGGGATCGTTTCGATGGAATTGAAGTGGAAAACCCTGTCGATGGAAAAACAACGGGAATACCGGGGGATCTTTTCGGAAACGCCGGAACGGTCCGCTCACTATACCTTTGCCAGTTTATGGGGCTGGAATGCCATATGTGCCTACGAATGGGCCTGGGACGGACCCCTCGTGTGGGTGCGCGCCAATCTTCCCTCGCAGCTTGCCATGGCTCCCGTGGGCAACTGGGATGCCGTGGACTGGGCCGCAGCCTTGCCGGAGCGGTACCCCTCCGGGACAGTTTTCAGGGACGTGCCGGAGGGGCTGTATAGCCGCTGGGAACAGGCCCTCCCCGGGAGGATCGGGGTGGAGCCGTCCCGGGGGGAGTGGGAATATGTCCACAGGGTCGAAGACCTGGTTGCCCTGAGGGGAAACCGTTTCCGGACCAAGGCCCAGAAACTGAAGCGCTTCATGGAAACCTGCCAACCCGAATTTGTTCCCGTGGGGCCCGGAAGCCTCTCCGAGGTTCGGGAATTCCAGGAAAAATGGTGCCGGGTCCGTTCCTGTGGAAGTGAAAAGGCGCTGGAGGAAGAAAACCGGGCCATCGAAGCCACGCTCCGCGACTGGGGCAGGCTGGAGGGATTGTTTGGGGGGGCCCTGCGGGTGGAGGGGCGCATGGTCGCCTACACCCTGGCGGAACCGCTGGACGGGGAAACCGTGGTGATCCATTTCGAGAAGGGCTGTCCCGATTTCCGGGACGTTTACCAGGCGATGAACCAGCTTTTCCTGGAGCGATCCTGCGGCTCCTTTGCCTGGGTCAACCGGGAGGAAGACATGGGCGACCCGGGGATGAGGGAGGCCAAGATGTCCTACCGGCCCGGGCGGTTCGTGGGAAAGGCGACGGTGACGCTACTTTAGCTTTCAACCCATTTCTTCCGCGATTTCTTCCCTGGCGGGGAGGTCCAGGAGCGGGAGGACCCGTTCCAGGAGAATGCCTTCTCTTGTGGGGTAGTCGTGGGCGCAACTGGCGCGAATGGCGGCGGAGATGAACCGGACGGCCCTCCCGAGAGCGACGGGAAGGCTTTCTTCCTGCAGAAGGCTTGCCGTGATGATGCTGGTGAAGGCATCTCCCGTCCCGGGGTAGTAAACCGGGATGTTTGCGAACGCCGCCTTCCAGAAGCGGCCGTCCTTGCGGCTGTAGGCCATGACGCTTTTCCTGGATTCTGTTTTTTCTTCCGGTACGCTGGTGACGATCACGATTTCAGGGCCCATTCCGGAAAGCTCTTCCATCCAGGCCTTCATATCGGCTTCAGGGATGGGAGTCCCGCGGGTTTCCTTGAGCAGGAATCCGGCTTCCGTGAAGTTGGGCGTGATGACGTCGGCTTTCCTGGCGAATTCCCGCATCTTCCCAACGATTTCGGGGGTCATGGCGGAATAGAGCTTTCCGTCGTCTCCCATCACGGGGTCGATGACCACCAGAGGTCTCCTTTCCCGGAAGGAGTCGATCCAGGTCGAGAGGATCTCGATTTGGCGGCTGGATCCGAGAAAGCCGCTGTAAATGCAGTCGAACTCGATTCCAAGTTCCGTCCAGTGATCGATCATCCCCTGCATGGAACCCGTGAGATCGAGAAAACGATATCCCTCGAATCCACCGGTGTGTGTCGAGAGAACCGCCGTAGGCAGCGGACAGGCCTGTATTCCCATCGTGGCCAGGATGGGAATCACGACGGCCAGTGAAGACCGGCCGAAACCGGATAAATCGTGGACGGCTGCAACCCGCTTGACGATCCTTTCCATGACGGACCGTTCCTTGCTATCGCAATCGATAGGTTTTGGGGCCGCCTCGGCTCACGGTTTCCACGTCCGGGTTGCTTTCAAGCGCTTCCAGCTCGGATGCCGGATCGGCGCATCCGCGTGATTTCAGGAAACTCTCGATTTCGAACCCGTTCATGGGGTGACGGCGGATGATGCTGAGCACGGCTTGCCGGTCGTCATCCTCCTTGCTGGAAAACCCGTCGGACACGAGCAACTCCATCGAAATTCCTCCGAGGATCTCGAGGGCCTGCCTCAGTCTTTCCTCGTCCGGGGATTCCACCCATTTTTCCGCGGGCGGACGGGCCGGGATGTTCACGAAAAGCCTGTCGTAACGGATGCCCCCCAGCAGGGTTTTCAGCTTTTGCAGGGAGGCCTCGTCGTCGTTGATGCCTTTCACGATCATGGTTTCAATCCAGATCTCTCCCGGGAACTCACGGGAGAAAACCTGCAATCCCCGGTAAACTTTCTCGAAGTCCAGCTCCCGGCTGGGTCGGTTGATCCGCCTGAAGCTTTCCTCGTCGAAAGCGTCCAGGGAGGGGAGCACCAGGTCTGCGGGCATCAGCCCCGCCCGGACTTCCGGTTCCATCAGCAGCGCCCCGTTGGTGATGACGGCTACGGGTTTGTCGGTCAGGGCCTTGATACCGGTAAGCAGTTCCCCCAGTTTCGAGTAAAGGGTCGGTTCCCCTTCCCCGACCAGGGTGACCACGTCGAAGCCGTCGCCGCGGGACAGGTAGTCCCTGACCTCGTCCAAAATATCCTCCAGTGGAAAGAACTCCTGCCGCGTATTCGACAGGTGGTCTGTCCTGCCAAGCTGACAGTAGATACAGGAGTAGTTGCAGAATTTTTTCGGGATCGGGCTGATTCCGAGAGAATGTCCCATCCTTCTCGACGGGACCGGGCCATAAACATAGTGGTATTTTTCCAAAACGGTACACCTCCCCGGCAACAAGCCTAGGTTAGCACCGGAAGGTGGGTACCGGACGGACCAGAATGGGTCGAAACAGCGGGAATGTGGCAGGAGGTGCCAAAAAAGCGCCGCCCGTGCGGTGTGCCCGCTTCAGCAGATTTTGTCCCAGTCCTTCCCGTCGAAGCGGGCCAGGCCCAGGGTGGCCAGGTCGAAGAAGAGGAGGTCGACTTCAAGGTTGCCTTCCTTCACCGCGGCCTTGACCGCCGGGTGGGAGGCGACGCGCTCGAACTGCCGGATTCCCGATGCCTTGATGGCGCAGTCCAGGTCGCAGCCCTCGAAGCACTCTTCGCAAAGCCAGTCGACGAGGCCTGGGGAGTCGAGGTGTTCCTTGTGCTCGACCGCCTTGACGGCCCCGCAGTCGGAATGGGCCAGGACGACGATCCGGCGGACCTTCAGGTGATTCACCGCGTACTCCACTGCACAGGCCACGGAGGGGTCGTCGAGGCGGCAGACGTTGCCCACGTTCCGGAGGACGAACAATTCTCCCGGCCTTGCCGAGAAGATTTCCTCGGGGACGATCCGGCTGTCTGAGCAGGAAACGACCAGGGTGTGGGGGGCCTGTCCCTTAGCCAGCCGCCCGTAGAGTTCACGGTCTGCGCTCTTCAGGAATTTACGGTATCCGTTCACGAGCTGTTCCAAAGAAAAAACCTCCTCGGGAATGTGTTGTCCGGGTCGGGCCCGGAGCCATTTTACAGGAATTGGACTTCCCGGTGCCTGAAGCATCCCGCCAGGTGATCGTTCACGAGGCCTGCGGATTGCAGGAAGGCGTAGCAGGCCACGGGGCCGAAGAAGGAAAATCCCCGGGATTTCATGTCCCGGCTGGCGGCCTCGGAAAGCGCGGTCTTCGCGGGGACCGACCCCATTTCCATCCAGTTGTTGACGACGGGTTTCCCGTCCACGAAACCCCAGAGATAGGATGAAAACGAACCGAAGGCTTCCTGTATCCCCAGGAAGGCCCGGGCGTTCGAAACGGCCGATTCGACCTTCTTCCGGTTCCGGATGATCCCGGTATCTTCGAGGAGGGAGGCGATCCGGGCTTCGCCGTAGCGGGCCACGACCTGCGGGTCGAAGCCCTCGAAAGCCCTCCGGTAACCTTCCCGTCGCCGCAGGATAGTGATCCAGCTCAGGCCCGCCTGGGCCGACTCGAGCACGAGCAGTTCGAAAAGCTTTCGGTCGTCCCTCAGGGGCACTCCCCACTCACGGTCGTGGTAGTCCATGTAAAGCGGGTCCCTTCCGGGCCAGGGGCATCGCGTCCGGTCAGGCATCCTCTTCCTCCGCCGCCTCGAATTCGGGAGCGTTCATGACGTTCAGCCTTTCGAGCTTTTCCTCGAAGCCGTAAACCGTGGCGTCGATCCGACGGACGGCTTCATCGAGGGCATCCATGCCCCTGAATCCGTACCCCTCTGGCAGGCGATTGGCGTAGCGCTTCACCTTCAGCAGGGCCTGGAGGTAGTTCCTCTCCTCCTGCTTCAGGATTTCCGCCACGGCCATCGCGTTCGGGAAGTTCCCCTCCAGGAACAGCTTGGCCACCGAGATGTTGGCACTCACAGACATTTCGTCGAACCAGACGTCCGCCAGGATGCGCTTGAGGCGGGACCTGTCGTGGGGGTTGGGGAGGCGGCGGATGAACCGGCTGATGGTGCGGAGCAGGTCTTCCACCTGTCCCAGCACCATCCCGAAATCCTGGTGGGGCAGCGAACAGTTCGCCACCAGGCGGGCTTCCTCTTCCGGGGTGGCTTCCTTGCGCAAAAGCCGGGCCACGGCCGGCTGCAGGGTCACGCGGGCGGGTTCGCAGGGGGAGTGACGGATCTCGTGGTAGAGGGATTCCGTGTCGTAGTCGTAGTGTTCCGCCTTGCTCCTGGGGAGGTAGGTCACGTACCCGGTGTCGAAGAAACCTTTCCGTCCCGCGCGGCCGGACATCTGCAGGAACTCGTTCTTCTTCAGGGGTCCGTCGATGAACTTGGCCATCTGGCCGAAGACCACCGTTTCGGCCGGGAGGTTCACTCCGAGCGACAGGGCGTCGGTTCCCACCACCACGTCGATGATCCGCTCTCGGAAGGCCATCTCCACGAGGAACTTCTCCTTGGGCAGCAGGCTTCCATGGTAGACGCCCACTCCCCGCAGCATCACACCCGGCACCCACTTCACCTCTAGAATCTGGGCCATCTGCTTCAGCCGGGTGCGTGCGGGGACGGGAATCTTCTTGCGGGTCGCCGCGACCTGGTCCGCCAGGTACTCGGCGCCTTTCCTTGAAAAGACGAACACCAGGGCATCCCGGATACGGTCGAACTTCGTGCCTTTTTTAAGGAAGACCAGCTCGGTGGCCCGCTCGCGGGTTTCGTAAAGGATGAAGTCGCGCCTCGCCATTTCCTGGAGGTAGCCTTTCAGGACCTCGGGTTCCCCGAAAGTGGCGGACATGACCAGGATCTCCGTCGAGGGGTGGGTGGCCCGGATCCCGTCGATATAGGCCCTCGTGCGGTCAAGGTCGTTGAAGATGTAGTGGAATTCGTCGACGATGACCCGGCCCACGGGCCTGCGCGCGTATTTCAGGGTGTAGATCTCCATCGTGCAGCAGAGGACGGGAGCATCGGCGTTCTTCTTGAAATCCCCGGTTTCGAGCCCCACGTCGAAGCCCATCCGCTTGAGGTCCAGGTAGCGCTCGTTTGAAAGGGCCTTGATGGGGGCCGTGAAAATGACCCGCCCCTTCGGCAGGTGGGTTTTCCCTTCCAGGTCCAGGAGCCCCGACCAGAGGTAGGCCACCCAGGTCTTGCCGCTTCCGGTCGGGGCGGCAAGGATGGCGCTTTGGCTGTCGATGGCCGCGTAGGCTTTCAGCTGCCAGTCGTAGAACATGGGGTTTCCTTTCGGAGGGAGACCAGGACGATGGAGAGGATGATCAGCGCGGCGGCTGCCAGCTCGTTTGCGGCCACTGCCTGTCCCATGACGAAAAAGGAGAGGGCGAAGGCCGTCACGAGCTCGGCCGTCCCGATGACGCCGGCCGTTGCCGCCGTCACGTGGTGGAGGCCGAGGTAGAACGCCGCATAGCCCACCAGGGTTGCGCCCAGGCTGAGGTAGAGGATCCAGCCGGCCTGGCCCGGGGTCAGTGAAGCCAGGTCCCCCCAACCGGTCGAGAAGGTCTTTCCAAGGCCAAGTACCACGGCCCCGAAGAGCATTCCGTAGACGAAGAGGGTTCCCTGGGGAACGTGGCCGCCTTTGGCGGCCATGCGGGCGAAGAGCGAATAGAGGGTCATGCCTAGGGCGGAAAGGGCGGCCCATCCGAGCCCCCCCAGGGAAAAGGACAGCCCGCCGGAAAGGAGCGAAGGCAAAACGGCCAGGATCACCGCGAAGAAAATGATCACGGCTCCGACGACCTCCACTCGTGCGGGTTTCTCCCCGGTGACGAAGGGCGAGAGAATGGCGATTAGGAGGGGATAGGAGAAGAAAATCACCTCGGTCAGCGCCACGGAGAGCGAATTGAGCGACATGAAAAAGCCGCAGTACATGGCGGATACGCCGAAAATCGCGTAGAAGGACAGGAGGGGAAGCTGGGAGGCCCGCAGGTACAGGTTTTGCGGGGCCCGCCAGGCCATGAAAAGGAAGGCAGCGATCCCGGCGAGGAACGCCCTGCTGAAGACGACGGTCATCGTGTCCGTCCTGCCCAGGGAAAGAGCCTTGCCAACCGGGGCCATCGTTCCCCACAGGATGCCCGCCAGCAGGACGAGCAAAACCCCTTTCGTGTTCGATCCGGACAAGATATTTCCCCCTCGGTTGAAACCGCCGCGTTCTTTCCCGTATTCTCCCACAGGTTCGGGATTGTTTATAGCCGGGAAGGAAACCGTTTCCTGCGTCTATAATTGGAAGGAAAGGTCCGGCGTGGAAGGACCTGGAAAACAAAAACACGCAAGGGGGATCATCATGGCGAAGAAAAAGGGAAGGCTGGAACTGGTCCAGATGAAGCAGGCCGGTGAAAAGGCGGCCTGGATCACGGCGTACGATTACCCGACGGCGTCCTTCGCGGAAGCCGC
>Ga0068711_1000444_pt1 | contig 36167 bp, 23 predicted proteins | sample MTBAKMMethaMetaG_FD_62224 | JGI IMG/M metagenome (GOLD analysis project Ga0068711, IMG submission 62224) | Enrichment culture microbial communities from Arthur Kill intertidal strait, New Jersey, USA, that are MTBE-degrading - MTBE-AKM (Arthur... | ecosystem: Environmental > Aquatic > Marine >...
TCCATGCCCTGGGAATACAACTTTACGGTTACTGCCCTTGATGATCCGGCGATTGAAGGGTTTCAAACCACCGGCATTACCCATACCGTAGCCAGTGCCGACCCCTGCTTTGACTGGGGCTATGATCCCAATTACCTGCCTGATGTAGTTGTCAAAATTTACGAAAAAAACTCGGCGGGAACGCAGGTTTACTATGGCTGGATGAACGAGTATGACGGGAACGAGCCGAATACTTTGGCTCTCTGGAGCTTTAATGAGATCGATTTAATCGACAATGGCAGTTCCGCCCTGGATTTAATCAGTGGTAGTTATCGAAAAGCGGTGCGCGAGGGTTTAGCTTCCTTCGCGGCGGGAGGAAAATTCGGCTGGGGTTTACATAATGTCGGCGGCAGCTCCTGCACCGATAGAGCAAAAGTACAAAATAGTGTGGATTTGTTTCCCGCCGGTGACGATCCCAGCTTATCGGTGGAATGCTGGGTGAAATTTAACGATCCCCCTTCCGGATATATTATCGACAAGCAGTACGATTCTTACGACATGACGGGCTTTCGCTTAAAAACCGACAGTTCAAGTTCAATATCCTGGCGGCTGGGCAGCGGCACGCAGGAAATGTATATTTCCACCAAGCTGCCTGGCGGAATTCAGCCGGATACCTGGTATCATATCGCGGGCACCTGGGATGCGGAATCGGACGTTTCACGTTTGTATGTAAACGGAGTTAACGTTGCCCTCGCCGTCTTTCCCGGACAATCCATCGTTAATAGCACCAGGTCGGTTTTTATAGCAAATCGCACCGTTTCCACCTGCTCTGCCTTGAATGGGGTGATAGATCAGGTCCGCATCAGCGACGTTGCTTATGATTACGCGCTGCCGCCCCAGTGCGGTGATCCGGAAACCCAGATAACCGGTGATTGTTCCGGGCCGAACGGCGTACCGGACTGCCGGATTGACCTGTTCGATCTGCTGACCATCGCGGACGAATGGCTTAATAACACAACTCCGGATGGCGGTGAAGCACCCGCTTTTTTCCAGCCGGCGCCCGATAATGCCGCCGGTTTCGATCCCAATGAAATCTATCCCGACGGTCGGAAGTTTTTATTGACTTTCTATTCAATAAATAATCCCGATCTGGTCAATCTGAAACAGGACGGCTTTACCGCCATGGGGCCCTATTATAGTATTGCTCCGGTGGATATCGCCCAGTTTCTCGACTTAAAATTTCTTTATCGGATTAGGATGGACCCCAATGATTGGGGGGAGAATTGGGAGTATATGCCTCCCGACCCCAACATTATCGCCGAAATCACCGCCCAGGTGAACGCCGTGAAAGATCGAGATACGATTTTTCTCTGGTACCTTATGCCTGAAGAGTTGGCTTACTGGAAGACCAATGAAATGCACTACCTGAACGTTGCCTCGCAGGCAATTCGAGCGGCTGATCCCCGCTCCCGGCCGATTTGGATGTACGAGCCTAACAACCGTAAAGCGGTCGCCCTGGCTCAGACGATTATTTATCAGGATGTCTGCGGCGAGGGAATGTACACCAATTATGCCAACCATCAGAATGAGAGAATCTGGTGCCGCTGGACCATCGAGCAGGAGAAACAGGCGATTGCCCTGGCCCATCCCGACGCCATACCCATCGCCGTGCCGGAAATGTTTACGGACCCGCCTGATCCTAATGATGACGCCTGGATTAATTCCTGGTGCCGCCATGATGTGTACTGCGCCCTGGTCGCAGGGGCCAAAGGCGTGGTCATCTTTTCCGGCAGCCGCCGCCCCACTTTTGAGCGTACCTTCGATACCTATTTCCAGGGTTACATCTCGGTGGCTCGCGAGTTAAACGGTCCGTTAAACCTGGGGCAGGTGCTGCTGTTCGGCGAGAAACATAATGATATCAGTGTGGCGATAAATTACGGGCCGTCAACGGTCAGCATAACCAAACCGGAGTATTATACCGCCAATTCGGTAAACTATTTGAATCTGGCGGATACAACGGGCGGACGGTATTTACTGATGGTCAATTCCGCCAATGAAGCCGTCGGCGTTACGGTCAGTGGCTTACCGACGACGGGGGTATTGCGGCGGGAGGTCTTCAGCTCACAGGAATGGGTCCCGACTCAGGGCGGCTCTTTCACGGTTGATTTTGCCCCGCTGGCGGTCAAGTGTTTTCGCATTATTCCGCCGCCGCAAAACTGTGGTGATGAGGGTACGGTTTATTCTCCGAGTGATATCACCGGCCCCGCTGGCCAGCCCGACTGCCGGGTGGACATGTGGGATTTCGCCCTCTTTGCCAAAAAATGGCTGCGCTAACTTATGCCGGTATCCTGTCGCAGGGATACGCCGACGTGCGTCGGCTGTTGATTGATCCGAATCAGGCGATGTCTTCGGTTACTGCCGGCAATCCCTGGCCTTATGATCCATACTTTGCCGGCCAAACGATCAATACTCAGTTTTGGCCGGTTTTTTCAGTAGGCTTTCGAGCCCCGAGAGCAATTTTCTCAGGGCTTGGCCGCGATGGGAGATGGCGTTTTTTCTTTCGTGGATAATTGTGCTGATTTTTTATTTAATCAATTTAGGAAAGGTGGCGTTAATTAGAGTCTAACCAAAACAAACTAAGGTTATTTTTTTGTGATAATTTAGATCCTTGGCGTCATGGTATTTAGTGTTATAAAAAGATTTGTTTTTATATTATGATAAAAAACATACATATTGTAGGTATATTCCTTCCCTTTTATTTAATTGTGAGCCTGTTAAGCCTCGGTGTCGCCCGGGCGCATTTCGTTGGTAATGTTGCTTATGTTTCAGAACCGGGAAAAAGCGGATTAATTTCGGTTCAGCCTCAGGTTACGCTGGAAAATGGCCGGGGAACGGTCTCCTGCTTAGGTCCGCTGCCGGCCCGGGCCGGGCTGGAAATTCTGCGCAAGGGTGGTAATGCCGTTGATGGCATGGTAGCTACCATTTTGGCCATGTGTGTAGTGAACCAGCAAGCCAACGGGCTGGGCGGTTATGGCGGGGCGATGGTTATTTATTTGCAGGAATTAGGCCGGCCGGTCGTTGTCGATTTTAATACCCGGGCGCCCCTGGCGGCGAACTTCAAGAGGTTTAGCAGCGCCCCGAACAGTGCGTCGATCTTGTCCACCGCGATTTGGAACACCGCCGCGGGGCTGTACATGGCCCAGGAAAAATATGGTTCTATGAGCTGGGAGGAGGTCATTCAGCCGGCCATCCGGTACGCGGATGAGGGTTTCATTATCAGCGAAAGATTTGAGATTAAGCTTCGTGGTGCATATTATAGCAGGTTAAAGAAATGGCCGGCGGGGTATGAAATTTTCACCCGTCCCGGCGGCGGACCTTGGCGAGCGGGGGAGCGGCTGGTCCAGAAAGACCTGGCTAATTCCCTGAGGTTACTGGCCCGGGAGGGTGCGGATGCTATTTATACCGGCAAAGTTGGGCAGAGAATGGTCGATTATATCCAATCGATTGGCGGCATCATCACCATGGATGATATGGCCGATTGGCGCCAGCGTCACGTCAGAATTCTTACCCCTGCCCATACCAACTATCGCGGCTATGACGTTTACACCTCGCCTATTTGCTCCGGCGGTGAGAATCTGATTGAGATTCTCAATATCTTGAAGGGTTTTGATCTGGCGGGCATGGGCTACTCCACGCAGTCGATGCATCTCATATTGGAGGCCACGCGACTGGGGTTCGCCGATCGATTCGAATATTGTGGTGACCCTTGGATGGTAGCGGTGCCTTATGAGGGCATTATGTCGCAGGGATACGCCGACGAGCGTCGGCTGTTGATTGATCCGAATCAGGCGATGCCTTCGGTTACCGCCGGCAATCCCTGGCCTTATGATCCATCCTATGCCGGCCAGATGCTCAATCATCAGCCCTCCCCTGATTTGCCGCCTGTGTCGGGAGACACCCAAACCAGCTCGCTTATGGATAGGAACGGCAATATGGTAGCCCTGACCGCCACCTTGAGTGCCGGCTGGGGCACGGGAATAATAGCTCCGGGGACGGGAATTATCTTTAACAATGGTATGTCAAAGTTCGATTATGGCTCTGCCAATGTTAACCACCCCAATCGAGTTGATAGCGGCAAACTCCTCTTAAATAACATGAGTCCTTTTCTTATCCTAAAAGACGGCAAACCCTTTATTACCGCCGGCAGTATGGGCGGCAGAAGGATCATGGCCTGCTGTGTGAAAATGATCATCAATGTTATCGATTGGGGCATGAATATCCAGGAAGCCGTTGATGCCCCGCGCTATCATGTCGAAGTTAATACCTGTTCGCTGGAATCGGGCACGCCCAGATCAATTATTAATGGACTGGAGCAAATGGGACATCCCTGTGTTACATCAGGAACGTGCGGTCAGATACATGCGATTATGCGCGATCCGATCAGCGGCAAGCAACATGCAGCCTATGATCGCCGCAATCCCGATTCGACCGCCGGCGGCTTTGTCAGCGAAGATTAAGCGGTTCTTTACGGCAGCTTGATCCTATATTACTTCTATTTACTTTGGTGCCGATTTTTAATATAGTCAACTTAGGAAAGGTGGTGTTAATTAGAGTCCAACCAAAACAGTTATCACTTTCACCCAATTTAGACCCTTGTCATCATGGTTTTTGATGTTTCATAGAGGTATATTTTTTTATTGTGAGTATAAATATGTATAATATTGGTAAAATTCTGACCTTCTTTTCGATTGTGAGCCTGTTAAGCCTCGGTGTAGTACATGCGAAACTGGTAGCTTATTATCCATTTGACGGGGATGCTAATGACTATTCCGGCAACGGCAAAAACGGCGTGTACTGGAGTGCCGGCAGCAGTTCCTCCACGCCGAACTTCGTCGCGGGTGCAAAGGCTGAAAGCGGCAACGCGATCTCTCTCCGGGCCTTTGCCAGCTATGATACCGACGGCGTCGGCGGCACACGGATTGAGCAAGGTGTGATCCTGCCGGACGAGTCCTATTTTGATTTTGCCGATGCGATAACCATATCGTGCTGGGTTAAATTTAACTCCGTGATGAGCGTCTATCCTCAGGGCTGGTTTGCTGCGCTAGTGACCAAAAGCAGGGCCAGCGATCAGTGGAGTTTGCAAACTAACTGGAATACTGGTGCCCAGCGGCTGGCCTGGCGGATTGGCCACCCAGTTGGTTATACCAGTACCATGTCCGTCAGACCCGGCACTGCCGGTGACAAATTTCACCTGGCTGTGGATGAGTACGGCAATCCCGCCTGGGATACCTGGTATCATGTGGTGACGACGTATAGCTCCGCGGACGGATGGGAGACGATTTATCTTGATAACCAGTGGTCCATAGCGAATCAATCCACCGCGGCTGATAAGACCATCGGTGACCGAAACCACATCAACGCTGCCGCCGCCATTGGCATCTATGCCCAAAGTAATTACACTCCCTGGGGTACAGGTGACAGCTATTCTAATTCTCACGATGGTCTCATCGACGAGGTCGCTATCTTTGATCATGTCTTGTCCCCCCGGGCGATGGAGATGCTTTACCAGAATAATTCTTTATGTTTGATTGATGAGCCGGGTGGTTCCACCGATGTGGGCGAAAAAGCAGATGTTATGCCCACCACCGATGAATATCAGATACTCTTTATGCGCCAGCCCACCAGTCCCGTGACGATAACCGTAGGCGGTTATTACACCGATCAGATAAGTGTTTCTCCCCCGTCCATAGTGGTAAGCTCCCTGCCCTGGCAATGCTCCTTCACAGTTACAGCCGTTGATGATCCGGCCGTTGAAGGCTTTCAAATTACCAACATTACCCATACCGCAGCCAGTGCCGACCCTTGCTTTGACTGGGGTTATGATCCCAATTATCTGCCTGATGTGGTAGTCGGTATTTACGAAGAAAGCTCATCGGGGATGCAGGTTAACTATGACTGGATGAATGAATATGACGGGACGGAGCAGAATACCTTAGCGCTGTGGCGGTTCAACGAGGACGAGCTAATCGACGATGGCGGCTCAGCCCTGGATTTAATCAGTGGTAGTTATCGAAAAGCGGTGGGCGACGGCTCTGCTGCCTTCGCGGCAGGAGGCAAATTCGGCTGGGGTTTGCATAATGTTGGCGGCAGTTCATGTAACGACAGAGCTATAGTTCAGAACAGTGTAAATTTGTTTCCCGCCGGTATCGATCCCAGCATATCGGTGGAATGCTGGGTGAAATTCAACGATACCCCTTCCGGATATATTATCGACAAGCAGTACGACGATAACGACATGACGGGTTTTAGCTTAGCAATCGACGATACCATAAACTGGCGGCTGGGCAGCGGCACGCAGCAGATGGTTATTTCCACCAAGCTGCCCGGCGGCATTCAGCCGGATACCTGGTATCATATCGCGGGCACCTGGGACGCACAAACGGATGTTTCCAGGTTGTATGTAAACGGAGTTAACGTTGCCATTGCCGTTTTTCCCGGACAATCCATCGTTAATAGCACCAGGTCGGTATATATAGGAAATCGCACCGTTTCCACATGTTCCGCCTTGAATGGGGTGATAGATCAGGTCCGCATCAGCGACGTAGCTTATGATTACGCCTTACCACCCCAGTGCGGCGACCCAGGAACCGAAGTTACTGGAGATTGTTCCGGACCGCAGGGGGTACCGGACTGTGAGATTGACCTATTCGATCTGTTGGCGCTGGCGGATGATTGGCTTAATAACACAACACCGGATGGCGGTGATGCTCCTGCCTTTTTCCAGCCGGCGCCCGATAATGCCGCCGGTTACGATCCCAACGGAATCTATCCCGACGGGCGGCAGTTTCTGGTTACCCTCTATTCGGTATCGAATCCCGATCTGGTCAATTTGAAGAAAGACGGCTTTACCGCGATGGGACCCAGCAATGGCGATGGTAGGGTTGATATCGCCCAGTTTCTCGATTTAAAATATCTTTATCGGGTAAGAATGGATCCCAATGATTGGGGAGAAAACTGGGAGAATATGCCGCCCGACCCCAACATTATCGCGGAAATCACCGCCCAGGTGAACGCGGCGAAAGATCGAGATACGGTTTACCTCTGGTACCTTATGCCCGAGGAACTGTATTACAAGCGAGCCAATGAAATGCACTATTTGGACGTTGCCTCGCAGGCGATTCGGGCGGCGGATCCCCGCTCGCGGCCGATATGGATGTACGAACCGAACAATAGTAAAGCATACGCCTTGTCGCAGACGATTATTTATCAGGATGTTTGCGGCGAGGGAATGTACGTCAATTATGCTGGTCATCAGGATGAGAGAATCTGGTGCCGCTGGACCATCGAGCAGGAAACGGGGGCAATCGCCCTTGCCCATCCCGACGCCATCCCCATAGCCGTTCCGGAGATGTTCGCGGACCCGCCTGATCCCAACGATGACACCCTGATTAATTCCTGGTGTCGCCATGACGTGTACTGCGCCCTGGTCGCCGGGGCCAAAGGCGTGGTCATCTTTTCCGGATGGCGTCGCGGTAGTTTTGAGCGGACCTTCGATATATACTACCAGGGTTACACCTCGGTAGCGAAAGAATTAAACGGTCCGCTCAATCTGGGTCAGGTCCTGCTGTTCGGGGAGCAACATAACGATATCAGTGTTGCGGTAAATTACGGACCGTCAACGATGAGTATAACCAGACCGGTGGTTTATACCGCGAATTCGGTAAACTATTTGAACCTGGCGGATACGACGGGGGGACGTTATTTATTGATGGTTAATTCAGCTAATGAACCAGTTGGCGTTACGGTCAGCGGTTTACCGACGACGGGGGTGCTGCGGCGGGAGGTCTTCAGTTCGCAAAACTGGATCCCGACGGAGGGTGGTTCATTCACGATCGACTTTGCCCCACTGGCGGTCAAGTGTTTCCGCATTATTCCTGAACCGCAAAACTGCGGCGAGGAAGGGACGGTATATGACCTGGGCGATATTACCGGGCCGGATGGCATCCCGGATTGCCGGGTGGATATCTTTGATTTTGCCCTCTTTGCCGAAAAATGGCTGCGCTAACTTATGCCGGTATCCTGTCGCAGGGATACGCCGACGAGCGTCGGCTGTTGATTGATCCGAATCAGGCGATGTCTTCGGTTAACGTGGAAAATCCCTGCCCTTATGATCCATACTATGCCGGCCAAACGATCAATCCTCAGTTTTGGCCGGTTTTTTCAGTAGGCTTTCGAGCGACGAGAGCAATTTTTTCAGGGCCTGGCCGCGATGAGAAATGGCGTTTTTCTCTTCCGGGGGCAATTGCGCTACCGTTTTGCCTTTATTTGGCAGATAGAATAGCGGATCATACCCGAAGCCGTTATCACCTTGTGGTTCTTTGGCTATCACACCTTCCACTGAGCCTTCAACTTCGATGAGTATTTTATCCCGACTGCTCAGACACAAACAGCAGCGAAACCGGGCCGTGCGTTTTGCGGCGGGAACGTCGGCCAGTAACTTGATTAGCTTTTGATTATTAGCCTGGTCGCTGTGGGGGCCGGTTTGGCCGGCGAAACGGGCGGAAAATACACCTGGCTCTCCGTTCAGAGCGTCAACCTCCAGGCCGGAGTCGTCCGCCAGCACCCAGCGGTCAAGTATTTCAGCGTAGTGAATAGCCTTCAACCGGGCGTTTTCCGCGAAGGTTTTCCCCGTTTCTTTAAAATCTTGGGGCGCGTCAAACTCATCCAGCCCGCGGATGTTAACAGGATAGCCAGCCAGCATTTGACGCAGCTCGGCGAGCTTGCCTTTATTGGTGGTCGCTATGACGATTTCAATTTTTCGGCCGGCTTTTTCTTCTGAGCTCATTGGACCTTAGAAGGTAATCTTTTCCTGGAGTTGCCTGACATCGATTAGCAGGGAAGGGCGGGGGTTGCGAATTTTACGGCCTTTTAGGTCGCGGATTATGTCATATATCTTCGCCCCGTTATCGTAGTAATAGGGATTATCTTTGAAGATTTTTTTCGCGGCAGGCGACAGTAACACTTTAGCAACTCCGCCTTCCACTATAGATTGTACATCCCCCGGCCCCAGGCAGCCGATGTAAATCTTCGACTGGTTCACGCCGTGGACGAAAAAAGCCCTTTGGCCGTCGTCCCGGAGGTTTTTTACCGCCTGGACGGCGTCCGCCTTGCGATTGTAATAGTTGATTTCCGGGTCGTCGTAGTAGGTTCCGATCTCCATGCTGTAGGCACAGCCGGAGCTTAGCAGATTCCACTCAGCGGGGGCAGGGGGGTCGGGCTGAGGGATGACCTTGACATAGCAAAACTGATATGGGCCGCTCAGAAGCTGGTTATATACCCTTCTAATCCGATCGAATTCCTTGCGGGCTTGTCGCTCAGTCTCGAAATGACCGTAATTTACGGATAAGCCGGAGTTTTCATTTAAAAACCAGATATCATTAGTCTTAAGTATCTGCATGGCCCGCTGTTGTAACTGCTGGGCGAGCAGGATGTTGTCAGCCTGGTTGTAATGGGCCAACAGAATGGTTAAGTGACCTCCCTGCGAACCCCGGCTGATAGTGGGGGTAAAGGATGGAGGACTACCTTGACTCATCGCAGCAGAGCCACAGCCGGCAAGTGCCGCTGTCAGCAAGATTAAGGCGAGATCAGCTAAACGCCTATTGAGATAATTACCATTTTTAACGTTATACATTAAATCTTACTTAAGTGCTTTAGCCTGTAGGAGTAATATCTTTTTTAAGCCCCGGCGGGCGAGTTTGAGCATTTTCCCCAGTTGCTCATGGGTAAAGGACGCCTGCTCACCGGTACCCTGCAATTCGACGAACCTGCCGTCGTCGGTCATGGCTATGTTAAGGTCAACCTGGGCGGCGGAGTCCAGCTCGTAATCCAGATCGAGCTTTATCTTATTGTTTACTATGCCGACACTTACGGCGGCGACCGCGGATTTAATGGGGTTCCGGCGGATTAGGCTGGTACGCATACCAAAGCGAACGGCATCGACCAGGGCAATATAAGAGCCGTTGATAGCGGCAGTTCTTGTGCCGCCGTCAGCCTGCAGGACGTCGCAGTCAATGTAAATAGTGTAAGGGCCGAGTTTTTCGAAATCGACAACGGCTCTAAGTACTCTGCCGATAATACGTTGTATCTCGGTACCACGGCTATCAGTGTGGCCCGTGCGGTTGCGCGGGCGGCGGGGGGATGTTGAGCCGGGGAGCATATTGTATTCGGCGGTGAGCCAGCCTAAGTTACTCTTTTCACGCCATTTAGGAAGCTCCTGGACGAGACTGGCGGTACACAAAACCCGAGTGCGGCCCATAGAGAAAAGGACGGAGCCGGCAGCGGTGTCGAGGAAACGACGCTGAATCTTTATGGGGCGCAACTGGTCGAATCGTCGTGTTACAACTTTACCCATCTTAACATTTTTGCTGTCAAAACCTGTGAAAAACTGTGAAAAACCGGTCAAAAAATGGCAAAAAACGGCATTTTTCTGGTTAATTCTGTGTAAATTATGGCAAAAACCGCGCAATTTTGAAGGTTTATACCATGTTTTTGGGCTGAATTACATATTATTTTAACCGCTAATGAAAATCAAAAATTACAGTTAAAAGTTAAAATGTAGATGGGGTGGTGATGAATTTTCCATGGCCAGTATCTAACGACTGGTCGAGCAATCAATACATATTATTCCCGCCAAGGCGCGAAGGCGCAAAGAAAAAGAAAGAGTATTAGACAGGATAACAGGATTCATTATAACTAAAAAGCCATATAAGAAAGAGATTGTTATCCGCAGATGGCCGCAGATAAACGCAGATTAAAGAATCGAGGAACATTCTTTCGCTGACGAAACCTACCGATAACAAAGGAACATTTGACGCCGGGCTAAGAAAAAACTATTTAACCGCGAATGAACGCAAATGAACGCCAATCAGTTAAAATAATAATTTCACTCAGGGGCACGGGGAACACAGAGCTAGAGATTGCTCGGCAGGCGGACGGCGGCAGGAGCTTTTTCCCGAAGTGAGCTTCGTCAAAAGCCCCTGCCTGGCACGCGAAGGCCATAGGCCTTCTTTATAAGCCGAGCAATCAAAGTGACACCGAATCCAAATAAACCAGAATTTAATAAACTAAAATATATAAAACCATCCCCTTGACGAAGAGATGGGGCGGGATTAATATGAGGCCGGTGATATCGAGGCCAAGTTCGACCAATGCAACATGTTATACGCAACATAAATAGTTATGGAGGGTATCTTTAAAACGGCGTGGATGACCGGCAAAAGGGAAATAAAGTACAATGTCCCCTTTTCCTTTCTCTGTCCCCTTTTCCTTTCTCTTGCCTTACCAGCATTATAGATTCCAAGCAGACGGTAACCACCAGAATAACAATCAAGATATTGTACCATTTCATAGCTAGCCTCTTTCTATTTGTGAACAGCTATAATCTTAGCTTTCCAAAACCTCATTTAGAAAAGGGGGACATTGTAATTTAACAGAAAACCAGAATGTCCCCTTTTCCCCCTTCAAGTTCGACCAATGCAACATGTTATACGCAACATAAATAGTTATGGAGGGTATCTTTAAAACGGCGTGGATGACCGGCAAAAGAACAATAAAATACAATGCCCCTTTTCTATAGTATAATTATGATAAAGAGCATAAAGGTGTCTGCCCACTTTAATTAAGTTCAGTCAATTATATAAAAAATACCTGACATTTATATTTCTGTTCTATAATAATATAAAAATAATCAAAAAATATACTTGACAAATTAAATAATTGTTATATACTGCAAATATCTTGGTAGGTGATCTATCGAGATTGTATTTAATAAAATTTTATAATTTTTGTTGCTTTTCTTGGTGTCTGTTGACATTGAGAGGAAAGGAAGCAAAAATGAACACACAGCATCCCCCATAATTAATTCCTGATTTATCATTTCTTAATTTATACGATTATTTTTTACTTACTTACAAAGAATTGGTATTCCTAATATCGATTCAGAAAGGAAGACAAAAAATGTACGAATATAATTTTGACAATACCCCAAACCCCTCTAGGTTCCTTGAATCATATCGATATCTCGGCTACAGTAACTATTCTGCCATTGCCGATCTGGTCGATAATAGTTTTGACGCCGGAGCGGATAATATTTGGGTAACTACAGAAAAACTAAGTACGAATAATTTTAAGATTACCATAGCAGATGATGGTTCAGGGATGGACGATAAAATCTTAGAGCAGGCTTTTCGGCTAGGAGCCATCACAGATCGGAATCCTGAAAAGGATTTGGGTAAATATGGAGTTGGTTCAGCATCAGCAACACTATCTCTCGGCAGGAAAACAACTGTGATTACGAAAGCAGATGGTTTCCCATATTTGATGAAGGTTATTGATTTGGATCACATGATTAAAGAAAAATCCTTTATTGTGCATCTCGGAAAAGCAGGCGAAGAGGAGGAAATATTATTTGTTGATATGACTAGAAAAGCTCCTACCGGAACATGTATTATAGTCGAAAATTGTGACAATATCCGAAGTAAAACAAATATAACACAATTCAACAACCAATTGAGAAAACATCTTGGTCAGACTTTCAGATATTTTCTCTCTGCAGGAAAGAGAATTCATCTCAATGGTGATACAATAACAAGCGTTGACCCTCTTCTCCTCGATGGCCTTTCATATCAAGATAAAAAATACGAAACCCGCGTCTACAGTGATGAATATTACGACTTAAAGATCCTTGATGAAGGCGAGACAATTGAGGAAAAGATTCGAATAAGACTTGTGATTGTTCCTGATATGGACAGGAAATTATATAAAGATCGATGGCCGAAAGAGGTCGAAAAACCGTCTCTCCAATCCCAAGGATTTTATATATTAAGAAACAACAGGGAAATCGCTTCGGGTGAAAAGATCGTTGAGAAATATACAAAACATAATGATTTCAACCGGTTTCGAGGTGAAATATTTTTTTCCGGGAAATTAGATACCTGCATGGGTGTTAATTTTACCAAACGCAAACTAGACATTACCCAGTCTGTTCATGATCAACTTGAAGCCTATCTAAAAGACCAACTTGAGAGCATACGAAAGGCAATTAAGAGGGAAAAAGAGGTTGAACCCGAAGAAGTAACAGAAAGTTTTCGTGAATCCGAAGTCCAAATCGAACAGAAGAAAAATTTATTGATCAAGCGAAAACAAACAGTAGAAGAAATCAAGAAAGAAATTGAAGATTCCAAAAAAAAACAGCCAACAAAAACACCAGAACAAATCGAACAAGAGCAAAAAAAATTCTTAGATGAAGCAGGAAAACCTAAAGAGGTTCACTTTGACCTAAATAATATAGGGAAAAACGGACCTTTCTTTGAAACCGAAAGAATTGGACGAACTCTTGTTATCAACTTCAATATGGATCATCCATTCTATTACAAGTTTTACTGTGAAAAAGATAAAAGCACTCAGAATGACCTCAATTTCCTGATTTATTCACTCGTTTTAGCTAAAAGGAATTTGAATGAAGAACAAGCTGGAATGATGGAACAAATTGAGGGTTTGTGGTCACTGAATTTGAAAGCATTGCTTGATTAAACCATGAGGGGCTGCGTGTAATATTACACGCAGCCCTTATTATTTTATTCAATCTATCTTGTATATAATCTGTTGTGCATAAGTGCATCATGAACAGTTGATTGGTGGTTAATCGGGGGACACCAAACTAATTGGTCGCAGTTTTTTAGAGAGGGGGTGGACTCAAAGGAGATATTTAATCAAGGCCCGCTGGAAATGGAGGCGATTTTCGGCCTGGGCAAAGATGATGCTCTGGGGTGACTCCATGACCTCGTCAGTAATCTCCAAACCGCGGTAAGCCGGCAGGCAGTGCATGATTTTGGCGCGATTTGCCGCGGCCTCTAACAATTGCCGGTTAACCTGATAGCCGGCGAAGTCTTTTATCCGCTGCTCTTTCTCGGCCTCCTGGCCCATACTGACCCAGGTGTCGGTGTAAATAACGTCCGCATCTTTAACGGCATCCATCGGCTGAGTGGTACAGGAGATTCGGCCGGGACCATCCAGTTGAGCGATAAAGTCCTGGTTAAGGGTGTATTTCGCCGGACTGGCCAGGGCTAAGTGAAGGCCCAGACGTTTACCGGCGATGGCTAAGGAGTAAGCGACATTGTTGCCGTCGCCCACATAAGCTAGTTTTATCCCCTCCAGCCGGCCGCAATGCTCCTGGATGGTAAGCATATCGGCCATCGCCTGGCAGGGATGGGACAGGTCGGTCAGGGCGTTAATTACCGGGACATCAGAATAACGGGCAAGCTCCACGACCGCATCGTGGGTAAAGGTCCGGGCGACAATTACGTCAACGTAGCCGTTCAATACCCGCGCTAGGTCCTTAATCGGCTCGCGTCGGCCCAGGCCACCAATGTCCTCGGGACGAATATAGATGCTATGGCCGCCCAACTGGGACATGGCAACCTGAAAACTAATGCGGGTGCGGCTGCTGGGCTTCTCAAAGAGCAAGACCATATTTTTACCCGCCAGGCAGACGTCTCGGCCGCCGGTTTTATAAAGCTGCTTCAAGCGGGCAGAGTCGGCCAAAAGCAAGCGCAGCTCATCCGAGGAATAATCCCACAAGGTTAAAAAGTGTCTGGTCATATTGTTAGCTTTCCCAGATTAAAAAGCAAATATATTCCATTAAAAAATAAAAAGGTAAAATTAAAAATTACAGTTAAAAGTTAAAATGTATTCGGATAAGAAATACCTCTTAATCCCGCAAAAACGCTAAGGCGCAAAGAAAAGAGAGATTGCTTTGTCGCTTCGCTCCTCGGCTCGACTGAGCTCGCCGAAGTCGCAATAAGATACTTTAAAACGTTCCATGTTCAACGGTTAATGTTCAAAGGAGAAACCCCCGGCGGTGCCGGAGGCTAACAATTTAACGCGTGGACCTAAAGGTCCACCCTACCATCTGTACTGCTCGCAATGACATTTTCGGTATAGCATTAGATTTACTGCCCAACATTATCCAGCTCGGTTAACGATTCATCCAGGATAGCAACCGCCCGGTCGATCAATTCGGTGGTGACGTTCATGGCGGGCATAAAGCGGAGCACAGTCTCATGGGTGCAATTGATACGCAGGCCCTTCTGCCAGCATTTGTTGACGATCTCGACGCCCGGCTCGGACAGTTGGATGCCGATCATCAGTCCGACGGAACGGATGTGGTCGATACAGGGGTGTTTCGCCTTCAACTGGTTAAGTTTTTCGAGGATATATTCGCCCATGCGGCGGGCGTTATCGAGGAGGTTCTCCTGCTCGATGGCCTCGATAACGGCAATAGCGGCGGCACAGGCCAGGGGATTGCCGCCGAAAGTAGAGGCGTGCGAGCTGGGAGTCAAAGCGGCGGCGACCTCAGACTGAGCCATGATAGCGCCGATGGAAATCCCGCCGCCCAGGGCCTTGGCCAAGGTCATAATGTCCGGCTCGACGCCGGCGTGCTGGTGGGCAAACCATTTTCCGGTCCGGCCCATGCCGCACTGCACCTCGTCCCAGATGGCGACGGCATGGTGCTCATCACATAAGCGGCGGATGGCCTGGAGGAATTCCTTATCGGCGATGTTGATGCCGCCTTCACCCTGGATCGGCTCGATAATTACGGCGGCGGTCTCATCATCAAAGGCGGATTCGAGGGCCTGGATATCGTTGAACGGAACATAGCGGAATCCCGGAACCAAAGGCAAAAAACCCTGGTGATATTTCGGCTGGGCGGTGGCGGTAACGGCAGCTATGGTCCGGCCGTGGAAACTGCCCTCGGCGGAGATAATCTTATACTTTTCCCTGGAGGTGTATCGGCGAGCCAGCTTGATGGCGGCCTCCACCGCTTCCGCGCCACTATTACAGAAAAAACATTTTCCGCCGAAGCCACGGTCGCTGAGCAACTGTGCCAATCGGCCCTGGGGCAAATTATAGAAGGTGTTGTCAATGTGAATCAACCGGCCGGCCTGCTCCTGGATGGCAGCGACTACCCGGGGATGGCAATGGCCAATGCCGCTGACCGCCCAGCCGGGAAACATGTCAATGTACTCCCGGCCATCAGCGTCCCAAATCTTGCTGTCCTGGCCCTTGACAATAACACTGGGCATCCGGCTGTAATTGGCGATGACGTATTTTTCAAACTGCGCTATAACTTCCTGAGTGTTCATCTGATTCTATTCCCTGGTGATTAAGGTGCCTATCCCCTTGTCGGTGTAGATTTCCAACAAGAGTGAATGAGGAAAGCTGCCGTCGATAATATGGGTTCGCCCCACGCCGCCGTGCAGGGCGGTAAGGCAGGCCTGGACCTTGGGCAACATTCCCGTGGTGATAATTCCATCGTTAATCAAGGTTTCCACCTCCTTTTGGCAGAGGCGGGAAAACTGGGTGTCAGGGTCGTGGCGGTCGGCGAAGATGCCGTGCGTATCGCTCATCATGACGAGCTTGTCGGCCTGGACGGCGGCGGCGACCTTACCGGCGGCGGTGTCGGCGTTGACGTTGAGCTTGCCGCCGGCACGATCACGGGCAATGGGGGCGATTACCGGTATAATTCCCGACCGGCACAGAACTTTGAGAATATCGGCGTTGACATAGGTGACATTGCCGACCAAACCGAGGTCAATCTGCCGGCCGTCCGGCGATTGCAGGGTGGTCTGCTCGGCGGAAAGAACACAACTGCTAAGGGAATGTAAACCCATCGCCGAAACACCCAATTGCTTAATGGTGCTGACAATGCCGGCGTTAATCTGGTTCACCAGCACATGCTCGACAATAGTCAAGGTCCGCTCATCGGTGTAGCGCAGACCCTGGACAAATTGCGGCTCAATACCGTACTGCTTCATGGCGGCGTTGATACTCTTGCCGCCGCCGTGCACCAGAATCGGCTGCATGCCCACGGTGGCCATAAACACCACGTCGGTCAGCAGGTCACGCTGGGTATGGTCGGTCTCCATCAGGGAGCCGCCCAGCTTGATGACTACGATGCGGTTCCTAAACTGCCTGATGTAGTTCAAGGCCTCAATCAGGGCATTAGCTTTATTGATTGCCTCGTCCACTGGCTGGTTCCTATAAAAGTAAAGAGCGCATTTTAAACCTCTCTAAAAGACGGTCAAGCAAATAAAAGTTATTTAAAAACTCATTTCCGGCCACCCATAGGCGGGACTGGTCAAGGCTTGGGCTGGGCCGGGTGATTTGGGTCACAAAAGGGCTTGGCAGCGGGAGGGGCTGAGGTAACTTTACCGGCCGGCTCCAGCCGGGTGGGCGGGGCAGTTCGGGGGTTTTTAAGCTCTTTGCTGATGGTCTCGAAACATTTGGCGATGAGGTTTTGGCCGAGTTTAGGCAAAAGGTCATCCGGGGCAGTTTTTGTCTGGGCGTCGCCCGTAATGCGGTCAGCAGCAATAATCCGGCCGGTGGTGGTATCAACCACGGTAATCAGGATAGCCAGATGGGCATGATCAGCCGAGGCGGAGGCGGTTGTCGCAGGAACGGAAGAGGCGGCAGAAACGGCAGGGGGGGTGGACGAGGGGGTTCCCGGAGAAGCTTTATTCTGCAGGGAGTCCATCAGGCTGCTTAGTTTGTCGCTATTTGAGAGGGTATCCGGCACGTCAAAGGTGCCGATAGATTTCATCCGCTGGCGATTGCGGGCGGTAATCCTTACCTTGTCCCTGGCGGCGGCGCGGATAATCACGTCGAAACCGCCGTCCTCCTTAATTTCCACCGATATTTTATCGCCGGTAGTGAGATTGCCCAGCTCGGCGGTTACTTCGCTGGTACTGTAAATGGCGCCCGCTTCGCCGTGGACCCAGACCTGCCCCTTTTCATCCGGCGGAAAAACGGCAATCTTGTCCTTGTTGACCTTGACCCGGGGCGGCTCGGTAATAGCGGCTGAGGCGGCAAGGGCACATGAAAGAATAACCAGAAAAAAAACTGAACCTATTTTAAAATATCCTGATCGCGGCATGAGATTCATGTTACACCTCTATTTCTCATCATAATCGGCTAAGGCAATTCTTTATATATTCCGGCGGGTTTTCCAGCCGGATGGTACGCTCGTTCTCACTGCGGTGGGCCAGGTAAATGCAGATGGGACTATATTCCCTGATAAGCGGCCAGACCCTGTCCGCCCATTCGACCACGATAATGTTGGAGCCGCGGCAAAGCTCGTCAAAACCCAGAGCCTCCAACTGCAAAGAATTTTCCAGGCGAAAGGCGTCAATGTGGTACAAACGAAAGCGACCCTGATATTCGTTTATCAAGGTGAATGTCGGACTGGTCACCGGCTGATCAGGGCGAGCGGCCAGGCCCAGGGCAATGCCCTTAATAAAATGAGTCTTGCCGCTGCCTAAAGTGCCAATCAAGGCGATAATCTCGCCGCCGGTGAGCGAGTTGCCCAAAAGCCGACCCAGGTCGATGGTTTGCTGGGTGCTGCTACTTACAATTTCCTGATTCTGTTCAATCACGAAAGTGCTCCCATCCCCCAGGCGGCAGCAAAGTTAGTCGGCCGGCGGAATTACGCAGAAACATCCTGGGCAGGTCGGTTTTTTCGCAAGGCACGATTTCGCCGATCCTGGTTACCTCCAAAGGTGATTTTGCCGGCCAATCGCGGAGGAGTTTTTCCGCATCGGCGGGTTTTACACAAAACAATAGCTCAAAATCTTCGCCGTCAGCCAAGGCGGCATACAAAGGGTCGGCAGATTCCAGGGCCGTGGAGCTAAGCGGCAGGGCCTCTTCATCAATAACAGCGGCGACATCGCTGCTTAAGCAGATATGGTTAAGGTCGCTGCTGAGGCCATCGCTGATATCAATCATGGCGTGGATAGTCGCCAGGCTGGTCAGTAGCTGGGCTTCCGCGACGCGAGGTGTAAAATCCAGATGTCGGCCTGATAATAACGAGCCGCCTAATCGGCCGGTTACTAAGACGATATCGCCGATTTGCGCCCCGCTGCGGAGGACCGGGTCAGTTTTGCCGGGCTTGGCCAGCATGGCTATATCGATGGCGAGGGGGTTATCCCAACTGGTAGTATCGCCGCCCACAATGGGGCAGTGGTAGTTAACGGCGGCAGATTGCAGGCCTTGATGGAGCTGCTGGGCTTGCGACATGCTCATTCGATTGGGCAGAGCAACTGCAACCACGGCAACAAAGGGGATCGCGGCCATCGCGGCACAATCGCTCAAGCTGCACGCCATAGCCTTATAGCCGACCTGGGCCAGAGTGGCAGTATCCAAATCGAAGTGTACGCCCTCCAGTAAAATGTCGGTGGTAATCAGTATTTTATCGCCGCCGGTTCGCAGGATCGCCATATCGTCGCCGATGTCAGTCAAAACATCATCGCCGGCCGGCGGGCGATTGCGACTTATCCACTCGATTAGTTTAAACTCTGATTTTTCCTGATTCATTTTTCGATTTCAGCCAAGGGCAACCTAATCGGCACAATAACCGGTTTTTTTCAACTGTTCATTCCAGAAGGCAAGTTGTTCTTGCAGTTGTTTGGCGCCCGCGGCGCCGGCGGTAACATAGCCGGCAACGACGTTGGCGGGGGAAAGGCTCTGATAGACGTCCGAATCAATCTTGTCACAAGCCTTTCGCATCTGGTCCAGAGGAAGCTTAGCCAAAGTAACAGACTGGGATTCACATTGCTTGACCAGTTGGCCGACAATCTGATGGGCCTGGCGAAATGGAACACCCTTCTTGACGAGGTATTCGGCCAGGCTGGTGGCGTCAAGAAAGCCGGCGTCGAGGTCACGGGCGATTCTGTCGGCGTTAAAACTGGTATGGCTGACAATGGCGGCGGCCATCTGCAATGACGACTCAATAGTATCACAGGCATCGAAAAGCTGCTGCTTGTCCTCCTGCATGTCACGGTTATAAGTCAAAGGCTGACCCTTCATCATGGCAAGTAACGCCATCAGGTTGCCATAGAGCCGGCTGCAGCGGCCGCGAATCAGCTCCAGCAGGTCGGGATTGCGCTTCTGCGGCATCATACTGCTGCCGGTACAGTAGGCGTCGTCAAGGGTGATGAACGAAAACTCCTGGCTGGCAAAAATAATCCAATCCTCCGCCAGGCGTGAAAGGTGCATGGCGGTCAGGGCGGCGTTAAAAGTAAATTCCAGGCAGCAGTCGCGGTCGCTGACGCTGTCAATACTGTTACGCGTGATAGAATTAAAGCCCAAAATCTCCGCGACCCGGCGGCGATTGAGCGGCAGAGAACTGCCGGCGAGGGCGCCGCTGCCCAGCGGGCAAACGTTGATCCGCTTAAGGCAGTCGCCAAACCGCTGGCGGTCCCGCTGCAATTGCTCGACAAAGGCTAACAAATAACAGCCGGAAAGTATCGGCTGGGCCCGCTGCAGATGAGTGTAACCGGGCATGATAATTTGGCCCTGCTTTTCCGCTTGTTTTACCAGGGCTTCCTGCAGAACCATGATCCGCTCAATGATGGTGGCGGAGCGGTCCCGCAGCCATAACCGGATGTCCAGGGCGACCTGGTCATTGCGGCTGCGGCCGGTGTGCAGCTTGCGGCCGGGTTCGCCGATCATCTTTATCAGGGCGTCCTCGACGACCATGTGAATATCTTCAAATTTTTTGTCAAACTGGAACCGGCCGGTGTCGATACGGTCGGCAATCTCCGTAAGGGCATTTTTAATCTGACGGAATTCATCGGCGGTGAGCAGATGCTCCTCCGCCAGCATCTGGGCGTGAGCAATGCTGCCGGCGATGTCATATTTAAACAGCCGATAATCCACACTGATGGATTCGACGAAATCAACGGCTAAATCGTCCGGCTGCTGATTAAACCGGCTCTGCCAGCTTTTATCCGGAGTTTTCATGATTTCTCCTTGCGGCGAAAGTAAAAGTAAAAAGGATAGAATATTCCTCTGTCCAGGGATAATGCCAATCGACCAACAGCAGCGATAATACGATTTTGAGCCAAGATTGTCAATTAGCTGGTTGACGATAAATAAAATACCGGTTATTGTTGATGGTCAATCAAAATGTGTGATGCAAGGTATGAACAGACAAGCAAAAAAGAACAGCAGAGAATCAGCAGAGGTCGGCCGACTGGATAGAAAGGTCCGCCGACTCAATAAGGGTCTAAGCAGCGTCTATCAGACCAGTAAGCTCCTGACCAGCCCTATGGATCTGGAGGCGGTGCTGGAAATTGTAGTTAAGACCATCGCCAATGTGCTGGGGGTGGACGCCGCGGGCCTACGATTGCTCGATGAGGAAACCGGTGAGCTGGTGCTGAAGGCAATATTCGGCCTAAGTGAAGAGTATAAAAACAAGGGGCCCATAACCGCCGGCGAAAGCTTCCTTAACCGCAAGGCCCTCAACGGTGAGGCGATCATCGTCGATGACATCTGCACCGACCCGCATTACGGCAAATATCGGGCGGAAGCGCAGCGCGAAGGACTGGTCAGCACCATGAGTATCGGGCTGATTTACCGGAACAAGGGTATCGGCATCCTCCGGCTGTACAGCAAGCGACCGCGGCATTTTTCGCCGGAAGATGTGTCCCTGGCGCGAACGGTGGCGGCCCAGTCAGCCGCGGCTATCGTTAACGCCAAACTGTATAAGGAAGCGCTGGAAGGCGAGCGAATGACGCGGCAGGTGCGTCTGGCAGGTGCGGTGCAGCGACATCTAATCCCCCACCAGCCGCCCAAGGTCAGGGGACTGGAGCTGGCGGGAATCTACGTACCCTGCTACGATTTGGGGGGCGATTTTTATGATTTTATCCTGCCCCGGAAAAATCGGCTGGTGCTGGCTATCGGCGATGTGATGGGCAAAGGAGTACCCGCTTCGCTGGCGATGGCGTCGGTGCGCTCGAGCCTGAGAGCCTTCGCGGAAGAAATCAAACAGGTCGAAAAACTCGTCAGCAGAGTAAATCGGATGTTCTGCCATGATACGGAACTGGGCGAGTTCGCCACCCTGTTCTGCGGTGAGTATGACGTAGAAAAAAAACAACTTACCTATTGCAATTGCGGCCATGAGCGACCGATACTGGTCCGTGGGCGGCAGGTTTCAGATTTGGCGGAGGGCGGGCCGGTGCTGGGACTCAGTAAGGACAGCCAATACCACGCGGGCAAAATCGATCTGCAGGTCGGTGATGTGCTGATTATGTACACCGACGGTTTGTCCGACGCCGTCAACTTTCGGCGGGAATCATTCGGCAGAGAGCGAATCATCAAGGCGGCACTGGCAAGCGCAGCCATGACCGCTAAGCAGACAGCCAAGAACATCGTCTGGCTGATGCGTAAATTTACCGGTTTGACCCAGCGGTTTGACGATACGGCGCTGGTTGTATTAAAAAGAACCTAGTTACAGGAGCGGATTATGAGATCGGATACTATCAAGAAAGGGTTCGAGCGGGCACCTCATCGGAGTTTGCTGAAGGCGTGCGGACTGCAGGATAGTGATATGGCAAAGCCCTTCATCGCCATCGCCAACAGTTATATCGATATAATTCCCGGTCATGTCCATCTGGACAAGGTGGGCCAGATCGTCAAACGTGCGGTGCAGCAGGCCGGCGGAGTGCCGTTTATCTTTAATACCATCGGCATCTGCGACGGGATCGCTATGGGCCATACGGGGATGAAATATTCCCTGGCCAGCCGGGAGGTGATTGCCGATTCGGTGGAATGCATGTTGCAGGCCCATTGTTTCGACGGGGTGATTTGCATACCCAACTGTGATAAAATTGTGCCCGGAATGCTGATGGGAGTGATGCGGGTCAATATCCCGGCTATCTTCGTGTCCGGCGGGCCGATGATGGCGGGGATTACCCCGTCGGGCGAGAAGGTGGACCTAATCAGTATCTTTGAAGCGGTGGCTGCTTACAATAACGGAAAGATAACGGCAGAACAACTGAAAGTTTTGGAAGACCACGGCTGCCCCGGCTGCGGCAGTTGCAGCGGCATGTTCACCGCCAACAGTATGAACTGCCTCTGCGAGGCCATCGGTATCGCCCTGCCCGGCAACGGCACTATCCCCGCGGTGGACCAGCGGCGGGAAAAACTTTACCGCACAGCGGGTAAACAGATTATGACCCTTATCGAAAAGGATATTAAGCCGCGGGATATCATCACCCTCGAATCGATCGATAACGCCCTGGCTCTGGACGTGGCGATGGGGGGGTCGAGCAATACTATTTTGCATAGCCTGGCAGTGGCCCACGAGGCCGGGATAAAATACGATCTCGACCGTATCAACAGTATCTCCCAGCGATGCCCCAACATCTGCAAGGTCGCTCCCTCGAGCAAATATCACGTGCAGGACGTGGACGCCGCCGGCGGGATCAGTGCTATATTGAAAGAAATATCCCAAATCAAGGGACTGATTAACCTCGACTGCCCGACGGTTACCGGCAAGAGCTTGGGCGAGAATATCGCCGAGGCGAAAATCCTGAATACCAAGTGCATCCGCACCCGGGAGAATCCCTATTCACCCCATGGCGGACTGGCGATTCTGCGGGGAAATCTCGCCCCCAACGGAGCGGTGGTCAAAAGTGCCGGAGTCAGTGAAAAGATGTTAAAGCACCGCGGGCCGGCCGTCATTTTCGACTCGCAGGAGAAAGCGTGCGAAGGCATTCTCGCCGGCCGGGTGAAACCAGGCGACGTGGTGGTGATTCGCTATGAAGGGCCGCGGGGCGGACCGGGAATGCAGGAGATGCTCAGTCCTACCAGCTATATCATGGGGGCTGGGCTGGGCGAAAGTGTGGCGCTAATCACCGACGGCAGGTTCAGCGGCGGGACCCGCGGGGCGTGCATCGGTCATGTCAGTCCGGAAGCAGCAGCGGGCGGGCCGATAGCCCTGCTGAAAAACGGCGATATTGTCGAGATCGATATAACCCATAATTCAATATCCGTGGCTTTGAGTGACAGCGAACTGGCCGAACGACGAAAATCGTGGAAAAAACCCCCGCTGAGGATCGACCACGGTGCCCTGGGAAAATACGCCAGCATGGCCTGCTCGGCCGATACCGGGGCGATTCTCCAGTGGAATAAATAACGTTGGTTGAATGGGAAAGGAAGTTTCTAAGACTAATTATATTTTTTCTTTTGCTTATGCTCTATTCTTTCCATTACATATTTTACATCATGCGCGTAACTAATGGCGGTTTCGTTTAGGATTTTTCCTTCACTGGCCAAAGTCAGAAGATGATTGTCCATAGTAATCATTTTATATATTTTTCCACTCTGGATAGAGCTTTTAATTTGCTCTTCCCGGTTATTGCGGATGTGACCTTGGATGGCGGAGGTGACATTCATTATTTCCATCGCCAATACTCTTCCCCCCACCGGCTTGATGTTGGTTTTTCTTCTTTCATTATCATATTGTGGTATGCTGTTAACCATGTCAATATATTCTTGTGAAGTAGGGACCAGCTCCTGGCAAATAACATAGGCGAGATTTGCCGCCAGGCCGCCCCGGATATTGTTTTGTTCGTCCGGTCCAAACATGTCCAGATACCTGATAACTGTCTGATCCGCGCTCTTGGTGTGCAGGGTCGAAAGGACCAAGTGACCGGTTTCGGCCGCTTTCAGGGCCTCGCGACCCGTCTCCGGGTCTCTAATCTCTCCCACTAAAATTACATCCGGATCCTGACGCAGGGCAAAGGTTACGCCATCGTTAAATGAATTAACATCTCTGCCCAGCTCTCTTTGAATGACCATGCCTTTATAGGTGGGATCATCACTGTAGGAGGGATGCACATACTCTATAGGATCTTCGATACTTATGATTTTGTCCCCCCTGGTTCTGCCTATCTCCTGGATCAGGGAAGCGAGCGTTGTGGTTTTGCCCGAACCTGTCTCACCGGTAACCAGTACCAGGCCTCTTTTTAATTTTATGATATCCTCCCAAACGTCGGAGGGAAAACCTATATCTCTTATGTCCCGGATCTTGTTGGGTATAATCCTGATAGTTATATATGGAGCGCCACTCGCAAAGCCGGCATTAATCCGAAAGCGGTATTCTTTCAGTTTGTCGTCGATATGGTTGAGAATTTGCTCTTCATTAAAGTTCTGCTGCTGATCCGGCGGCTCCGATTCCTTCCAGGTTTCTATCCGCAGCAACGGATCCATTTGAAAAGCGTCTGTTGATCTCGGATCATAAACCCCGTCCAGATTCCTCTTCTCTTTAAAATGCGTTTGTTTTTCTTCCTTGGGTAATAAGGTCTTGATTAGCACATCCAAATGCTTCTTCTCGATGACTTTGGTTTCCAGTGCTTTAAGCTCGCCATTAACCCGCAGCGTCGGCCGATGTCCTTCCGAAAAGTGAACATCAGAAGCACCATTCTTCACGGCTGACCAGAGTATTGTCTTTAATTGAAATTTCTCTTCTTTCATAATCAACTATATATATCGTGCGAGATAAGCAAGTATGTAATATAATATAAATAATGTTATATTATTAACATAATATTCTATAAATTACCACAAGCTGTGATTTTTCACAATATGTCCTCTATATAAATGCCACAAAAAGAGTAATTATCTGAAAACGGATCTAACTTCGGCTAACCTGATTTTAACGTTATTTTTTTTTCTTGCAAGTGTTGTTTTTCCCCTGTTTGAAATATTGAAATTTATTTTGTTTCAATAAAAATAAATTGCAGCCTGGTCAAGAGGCGATACATTAGTGGGCAAAAAAGGCTGTTTATCAGCGGTAAAGATGATAAAATCATGACATGCGCCCGTAGCTCAGTTGGATAGAGCAACGGATTTCTAATCCGTAGGTCGCAGGTTCGAATCCTGCCGGGCGCGTTTTCATAGGTTAAAGAACCATTAGCCGGCTACGATATTGACCAGGCGGTCTTTGATGACAATTACCTTGCGGATAGTCAATCCTGCCAATTGCTGCTTTACTTTCTCCGCCGTCAGCGCCTGATTGCGAATTGTCTCCTCATCACTCTGGGCGGACACGGTAATTTTATCTCGCACTTTGCCGTTGATCTGTACCGCCAGTTCGATTTCGGGGTCTTTGGTCAGTTTTTCCTCATAGCTTGGCCAGCTTTCATAGGCCAGCGTTTCACGATGCCCCAGCCGCTGCCAAAGCTCCTCGGCGATATGTGGGGCAAACGGACTCAGCAGCCGTACAAATACTTCCATCGCCTCTTTGCTCCGCTGGGACAGGCGACTATATTCATTGACGAAGATCATCATCTGCGAAATAGCGGTATTAAACGACATGCTCTCGATATCGCTGGTTACCTTCTTTATCGTTTTGTGCAGCTGCCGCAGCTCCGCCCCTTCCGCCGGGCCTTCGGCAATCGCCGTATGTAGATTACCGTCTTCTCCGATGATCATTTTCCAGGCCTTCTGCAGAAACCGGTGTACGCCCTCCACCCCTTGCATACTCCAGGGTTTGACCGCGTCCAGCGGTCCCATGAACATCTCATACAGCCGCATGGAGTCCGCCCCGTATTGGACGATTACCGTATCCGGATTCACCACATTGCCCCGGCTTTTACTCATTTTTTGCCCGTCGCCGCCCAGGATCATGCCCTGATTGACCAGCTTGGTAAACGGCTCTTTGGTACTGACCCAGCCCGCGTCGTAGAGCACCTTATGCCAGAACCTCGCGTATAACAGATGCAGCACCGCGTGCTCCGCTCCGCCCACGTACAGGTCCACCGGCATCCAGTACCTTTCCTTGACCTTGTCGAAAGGTCCCTGGTCGTTTTTGGGATCGATATACCGCAGATAATACCAGCAACTGCCCGCCCACTGCGGCATGGTATTGGTCTCCCGCCGGGCCTTTTGACCGTGCCACGTCACGTTTAGCCATTCCGTGATATTCGCCAGCGGCGACTCGCCCGTACCGCTGGGCTGATAGCTTTCCACCTGCGGCAAAGTCAACGGCAGCTCTGATTCCTCCAGCGCCGCGATTGTGCCGTCCTCCAGGTGCAGCAGGGGGAACGGCTCGCCCCAGTACCGCTGCCGGCTGAACAGCCAGTCCCGCAGCTTATAATTCACCGCCGCTTTGCCGATCCCTTTTTCCTCCAGCCGGCGGGTAATTTTTTCCTTAAACTCAGCCGTCGGCAGGCCGTCGAACTCACCCGAATTGACCGCGAACCCTTCGCCGGTAAAACACGCCTTGCCTTGGAGTATTTTGTCAATTATGGAATCAGCGTCGCCGTCCTTATCTGCGGTTGAAACGCCTTCCATCAAAGTCAACGCGGTTTTTCCATCCGGCTTAACGACCGCCACGATAGGCAGATTGAATTTTTTCGCGAACTCATAGTCCCGCTCGTCGTGGGCCGGCACGCACATTATCGCCCCCGTCCCATAGCTGATTAATACATAATCGCTTATCCAGATGGGTATTTTTTCCCCGTTAACCGGATTAATCGCGCAGGCCCCGGTAAATTCACCCGTTTTTTCCTTGGCCAGGTCAACCCGGTCCATATCGCTCTTGGTTGCCGCCTGCTGCCGGTATTTTTTAATCGCCTCGCGGCTCTTATCCGTCGTTATCACATCTACCAGCGGGTGTTCCGGCGCCAGCACCATATAGGTCGCCCCAAACAGGGTATCCGGCCGAGTCGTGAAAACCTTGATAACCGCCGTTTCATGCTCTGCCACGCGAAAATCGACATCCGCCCCCACGCTTTTCCCGATCCAGTCTTTTTGCAGCTTTTTAATGCCTTCGCTCCAGTCCAGCCCCTCCAGGTCCGCCAGCAGACGTTCTGCGTAGGCGGTGATCCGCAGCATCCACTGCCGCATCGGCTTGCGTATCACCGGGAATCCGCCCCGTTCGCTGACCCCGCCTGTCACCTCTTCATTCGCCAGCACCGTGCCGAGTTGCGGACACCAGTTAACCGCAACCTCCGCCTGATAGGCCAGCCGGTGCTCATCGATATATTTTTTCCGCTCCCGCTCGTCCAGCCCTTCCGGAACAGGAAATTCTTCGATAGGTCGGGCCTTTTGCTGCTGATAATCGTAGAAACTATTAAATAGTTTCAGAAATATCCACTGCGTCCACCGAAAATACTCCGGATCGGTCGTAGCGATCTCCCGGTCCCAGTCGTAGCTGAAACCCAGGCTGCGAATCTGCCGCCGGATTTTATCGATATTCTTTTTAGTGGTGATACTCGGGTGCGTACCGGTCTGGATAGCGAACTGTTCCGCCGGCAGCCCAAACGCGTCGTAGCCCATCGGGTGCAGAACATTGTAGCCTTTCATCCGCTTATATCTGCTGACGATATCGCTGGCGGTATAGCCTTCCGGATGGCCCACATGCAGCCCTTCGCCGGACGGGTAGGGGAACATATCCAGGATATAATACTTCGGCTTATCGGACCCATCGACCGCCGCAAACGTTTTATTTGCCAGCCAGTATTCCTGCCATTTCTTCTCTATCGCCGTAAAATCATAGCTATTGCTTATTTTTTCTGCCATTTCAGCCTATCTTCCTCGGATGCAGTATGGTTTAAATCATCATGACTTCGGCGAGCTTAGTCGAGCCGTTGAGCCGAAACTATGTTATTTACAACGATTTAGCCCAAAAATCAACATTTCTTTTGCCCGAACCTTACACCAGCTCAAGCGACAGCCCGATAACACCCGGCGGGGGGGATCGACCGATTTTACCGATTATGCCTATCTTTACTAAATTGACGCCTGTTTTACTCCGATATCTACAACAGAAGCTATTTTCTACGAAAGCTTATAACTTATATATCGATTAGGAAAGAGAGGCTGATTTAATTTGGTTTGTGCCTTTGAGCAACGACAAGCGAAGCGTTCTGCGATAACTTGGCCGGTAAGTGTTTGGCATCCGCAGGTGGAGCGGTTTTACAATGGAAAGAGTCTGAACGTTTCCCGACGGGGTGCGTTAGTTTTACTGCCGCTGCGAACACCTTTAAGAGAGGGTCAGCAGTTGGAGATGAATTTTCCCCGTTGTGAGCCGTTAGCCGGCCGGAAGGGCGGCTACGCTCGGATTAAGACTGCCCGGGTCATCCGCATCGACCGGGGTAAGGACCTGTTGGATGCGACGGTCAAGGTCGGCCTGGAATTTTGTCCCAAGCCGAGTCTCGTGCCGGATTCTTGCTTATAGGGATTGAAAAATATTTTAGAGAAAATGGCATTACGCGACCCCTTCTTCTCTTCTCTTTCGCACTTCTTGCCTCGCCGGAACTTTAGTGTAGGCGAGAGCGAAGACGGAAGCCTTGGCGATAGGACCCACTTTCTTACTTTCCCACTTTCTTACTTTCCCACCTTCTTACCTTCTCACTTTCTTACCTTCTCACTCTTTCTATTTTTTCGCACAGCGTGCGGCAATCTATAATTCTCCATATATCGCCTATTATGATTCCTTCGCGCCTTCTTTAAGCCCTGAAAGGGCGTAATATAATAGCCCAGGGTGAAACCCTGGGTTCCTGAAAGGGCGTAATAAAATAGCCCAGGGTGAAACCCTGGGTTCAAGGAGGTATACCCCCAATTAAAATTCTCTTAAATTCTTCAGCCCTGAAGGGGCGTAATAAAATAGCCCAGGGTGAAACCCTGGGTTCCTGAAAGGGCGCAATATAATAAGCCCATAACAATTATTCTACATCCTTATAAAGCCCTGAAGGGGCGCAATATAATAGCCCAGGGTGAAACCCTGGGTTCCTGAAGGGGCGCAATAAAATAGCCCAGGGTGAAACCCTGGGTTCCTGAAAGGGCGAAATTATTTCCGGGCATCGCCTTGTAATTCATATTGCTACACATGCTCTACTGTTCACCTGTTCTCGCGCAGCGCCGGTTTCTCCTTTGAACCTTGAATGTTTAACTTTGAACTTTTTAAAGCCTGTCATTGCGAGGAGGCCGCAGGCCGACGCGGCAATCTCTTTTAACGTTGAACTTTAAACTTTGAACGTTGAACATCGAGAGTTTTCGGCTCGACCGATCTTGCCGAAGTCCGTCGGTTCATCAGGTTTATATTACCCTCCGTCTTCAACAAGGATTGCTTTCACGGTATCGGTAAGAACTCTGCCTTTATGTTTATGTTCCTTGCCTGCGGGTATAAATATTCCGTCACCTGGTCCGAACCCAACCAGTCTGCCGTTGAAGTCTATTTCCATTTGTCCTTCGAGTATATAGCCGATATGGCCTTTGGTGCACCAGTCCGGCTCTACAAACTCTTTGGCGAACTCAACCAGCCGCAGCTTTTTGCCCGCTTGCTCATAAGCTTTAAACCTAACGCCCTCAGCCGGAGCTTCCCATTCCATCGCTTCAAAATCTATCTTGTATTGTTCCATGCAAAATTTCTCCTTTAGGCTGTCCGCCTGGATGAACCTGCCGATCTCAGGATCGTAATAGCGCCCGTTTTATACTACATCCCTGTCTCTTCGTCAAGCGTCTCGCCTCTGCATTCTTCCCATTATTCATTATTATTCTCCCTCTTGACATCCCTGCTGGCAATGTTATTATAAATCAATTCTTTTTTCTAATGACTAATTTCTCTTGTTGTTTCAGATAAAAAGAATTTTATAAAGAATCAATAATGAACAATTATGAATCAACACCTGTAAAAACACATATAACACCTTGGCAGCTATTTGCCGGTTTATTGTCCGGCGGATTCATATTACTGGCGTTCGGTTCATTATTTTTCAGGTATCCCTTTGCCATCGGATTTCCCGGTTTGGTACTTATTTATAGCTTTTCCTTGCTTATCTTAAGTACCTCCCTTAATACTGCTCGGCATCCTTTACGCGGCGATATTATCATCGCGGTTATAATTATTATAGGGATAATTGGTAATATATGGGGTATTTTTTGGTATTATTACGGTTCTGCTGCTTTGTCGGACATGTCTGATTTGGACTGGTTTCTTTTGGTAGCCCGCCCGGGATTCGTTTTTTTGTTCTTCGGTTTTTTTATATATCTCTTGATTAAGTCATTTAAATCAGATCTGGCCCCCAAAGAGTTTATTATCCGCATTATTTTTCTTCTTCTAATAGTAATTGCATTTTTGGTCAGACCTTATCTTTATGAGTCAGGTCAAATACTTTTTTTAAAGGGTTTATCAAAAGCGATAAAGAATAATATTACGGTATCCGCCATCCAGGACTGGCTATCGCAACAGGATATTCCGGCAAAAGAACCCGATCCCCAATATCGTACTCCCTATTATTTGAAAGGTGTTGGCCGCATTCTGTATGAGCCTGACGCTCAGCCGGAATGCGTGAAAAAATTCTCCCGGGGAAGACCGATTTTTGTATTATATGATTGGCATTCCAAAGATTTCTACATTTTACAAGCCGGGGATTCACCCTGGACATGGGGTTTCAATCTGGGGATATTCCAGTGGCGGGTGGTAATCGGCCTATCAACCATGGCCCTGCCGCCCTTAAAATACCAGAGTGAAACCATATTGCAATTCTCGCCCGGCGTATATGGCTGGTGTGATTACCAGAACTTGCTTTTTCGATCTGACAACCAAAAGAAATAGACATGATTGCAGGGAAAAACTTAAAGAGTCAGGCAATTTAACGGTAATCGTCCATTCCGCCAACCCAACCTGGTCTGGCCGTCTTCCCCTCGCACAAAAACGGCTTTATGGCACGATAAAATCTTCCTTCTTGTCTTTCACCTGTTCAACTGATCCCCTGCTCCCCTGATCTCCGCCGCAGGCGGCCGTCTGTGGATAATAATATCTGTATTTTCTGACTTTTTATCTGTATTTTGTTAGTTTGATTGTTCGGCTTATTGATGAAGGCCTGTGGCCTTCGCGGACCAGGCAGGGTCTTTTGACGAAGTTAGCTTCGGGAAAAAGCCTCTGCCGCAGAACGCCTGCCGAGCAATCTCCGGCTCAATCTTATTTATCTATATAGTTATAATAAATCCTGTTATTCTTGTAATTCCTGTCTATATTTCTTGTTTTTATAATCTGCGCCCATCTGCGCGTTATCTGCGGATAAATAACTCTATGGTCTTTGTACCTCTGTGTGATATTATTTTTACTGATTAGCGTTTATTAGCAGTTAAAATATGTAAATCCTGCCTGCCTCTTCGAAGCTTTAGAGGCTGTGTCGCAATTAGTTTTATAGTCAGCACTGTTCTGCTGGCTATCGGCTTAAAAAACTTTTCGATGGCAAACCGTAAATATTTTACCCTGATTTTTCTAAGATATCCGATTCTTCTTTAAGAAAGTTCACTCCTTCTATGTTTTTTCAGTTTGCAAGCCTGTCTATTAACTGTGAAACTCCCCAAATACCGATCAGCCTGGCAATGTTAAAGCAACTCGAAAGGATAGACATCTCCGCTCTGACCCCGGCAATTCCTCGCAATAAAAAACTGCCCGCCTTCAGATTATGCTTAATATGGCCAAAGGGAAGTTCAACTTTTTGCTTGCGATGGCCATAAACCTGTTGCGAATCAGCTTGCTCATATTGTTCCCGCATCCTTTCTCGAAATTGCTCATTATTGTTCCGGTTAATCCTGCGCCCATTTCTTCTGCCTTTAGCGCATAGCCCCCAATGCTTGCATGCCCGGCATATCCGAACATCGGCTATATACTCCCGGTAACCGCGTTTTATGTTATCACAGCGATACGACAACTTCTGGCCGGCCGGACAGATATAAACATCTTCCTGTGCTATATACGCAAAGGCAGACCTGTCAAACGGACCAGGTTCATTTTTGCTGGCCTGCTGCTTTGAAGGAACAATCACTTTTATCCCCTGCTTATCAATCTTCTCCAACTCCGCGGCATTCGAATAGCCGGCATCGGCGCAAGCTTGTTCACAGGGTTTCGATAATACCTCGTTGGCCTGTTGAACCTGAACTGAGAACTGTTTCAGATCATTATTCTCACTGACAACATCGCTGTTTACTATCAGGCCATGCTTGTCATCAACCGCAATCTGGCCATTGTATCCGGAATAACTGCCCTGACGATTATGAATCATTACACAAGCCTCATCCGTCATATTGTGCGAATGTTTCTGTTGCTGTTCTATGCTTCTCAAGGCAGATTCAATTTTGTCCCTTAGAAGCCGATTATTTTTCAGTTCCTGCTGCATATGAACCAGACTGGCTTGACCAGATTCCTCACCGTCGATTTGTTCACATTCGGACAACAAAAGGCTTATTCGCTTATCAATATGTTTAAGGGTTTTCAAGGCCTTTTCTTTAGTGACGGTCATGTCCATAGAGGCATTCGCACGCATCCTGCTGCCATCGATGAAAAGAACGTTGCCATCAATCAAATCCAGCTCTATACATATTCCTGCACATTGTTTTATAACCTTCTGCAAGGCATTTTTGTTTTCACGTCTGAATCGGGCTATGGTCTTATGGTCGGGTTTTAGCCCTGCCGTCAACCATATGAAGGATAAATTGTAATGACATTCCCGTTCCAGCTTGCGGCTGCTGCGAACACCATAAGAATAGCCGTAAACCAGCAGTTTGAGCATGGCTGAAGGGTCGTATTGAGGACAACCAACTTTGTCGGAATCGATTTCAAACCCCATGGATTGCAAGTCCATCTTGTCAATTATCACATCATAGGCTCGTACCGGTGCATCCTGGGGTATATATTCATCTATGCTTTGAGGAAATAATAGCCGTTGAGCACGATCTCCATATCGATATGCCATAATAAAATCCCTTTCATTACTAAGTGAGATTTTATCGCATTTTAAGAGCAAATGACAAGGGATTTGTCTGCTAATTGCGACACAGCCTCTTTAGCGAAGAAGGGTTTATCCTGTCTGAAATTCTTACTTCTTCCTTGGCGTCTTGGCGCCTTCGCGGGAGAAATATGTTTTCATTATCCGCCGGGGCGGTTGTCGGTATAGTATCAGGTACAATCCCTCGCCCCGTTTTTTCCTTCGTGGTGAAAAATATTCTTTCTTTTATATACAACGATAATTTATGAGTAAAACTCCCTCAAAACCTGAAAACCTGAAAAATAGACTAAAATCTTCAAGAAAAATAGAAATTTACCCTCAAAAACCATCAATTTGCGTCAAAAATGCACAGAAAATCACCTGTTTTGCCATCAAATAACCAACTTTTGCCAAAAATCGCCACCTTTTTCACACGAAATCACATGTTTTTTGCCCCGAAAAGCGCGAATTACGTGTTTCTTTTCTGATAGAAACTGCCCGGCTGTTGCTTTATCAGCCCTTTTAATTGCAGTGCCGTAACCGCCGCGCTGACCGCCCCAGCCGTAAGTCTAGTGCTTTCAATTAGTTGATCGATATGCGTCGGCTGATGGTCCAGGCACTCTAAAACCATGGCTTCCGCATCGGTAAGTTTTAACCTGCCGACCTCCCACCCCGCCGCCTTTTCGCTATCTAACTCTTCAATTTCAAATGACTTAGCAACCGCCTGCTCCTTGATTAAGTTCGCTACACCGCCCAGGGCATCGAGTACATCTTCGATCTTTTCTACCAGGACAGCCCCGTCCTTGATAAGCTGGTGTGGCCCGTAACTTCCTGGTGCATCGACTCTTCCGGGTACCGCCATGACCTCGCGGTTCTGCTCCATCGCTAATCTCGCGGTTATTAGCGCCCCGCTGCGGGGTCTGGCCTCGACCACGATAGTCCCCAGCGATAGGCCGGTGATGATCCGGTTGCGGGCGGGGAAGGTGGTCGCCAGCGGCTCGAAACGCAGCGGCAGCTCACTGATAACCGCTCCGTTTTTGGCTATAAGTTCCACTAAATCCCGGTTTTCCGGCGGAAAGACGTCCGCCAATCCCCGGCCCTGGACGGCGATGGTTCGACCCTCAGCGGCTAAGGCCCCACGATGGGCGGCGGTGTCGATCCCACGGGCCAGGCCTGAAATCACCGTAAAACCACTGGCTGCCAATAGATGGCTCAACCTGCTGGCCTGCTCCTGGCCGTACTGCGAGCAATTCCGTGAGCCGACAATCGCGATAGCCAGATTATCCGACCGGGTTATTTCACCCTTGACATAAAGCACCACCGGCGGGTCGTTTATCTGTCGTAAAAGCGGGGGGTAATCATCGCTGTCCAGGGTGATAATACGGACTTGTAATTTATCGGCCAGGGTCAGCTCGTCATCGACGTCAACGCTATCCCTGCCGGCGACGATCTGCCGGGCTTTCTTGGAGCCGATGCCGGGTACACCCTCCAAATCAGTTATACCCGCGGTGAGTACCCGATCGATATCACCGAAATGTTGCAACAGATGGGCAAAGGTAATCGGGCCGATATTTTCCGTCAGGTGCAGCCGCAGCCATTTACGCAAGTGCTCTGTTTGATTGGCGTTATCATCCATAGATAAAACGCTCAGGCCCCTTAGGGCGCAGCCAGCGAGGCGATAGCGGTTTTGATTTGGGTTTCGGTTAAATCACTGACAATCGTACAGTTGCCCAGCGCGGTCGGCAGGATAAAATTCAATCTGCCCGCCTCGACCTTCTTGTCATGCAGCATAGCCTGATATAAATCATCTACCGGGATATCGCCCTGAATGCCGGTGGGCAAATCGAAGGCTTGTAATAGGTTAACTATCCGGGGCAGGAGCGGCTCTTTCAATAGTTTCCTTGCGACCGCCAAACGCGCGGCGGCGACCATCCCCAGTGAAACCGCCTCGCCGTGATGATAATCACCGCCGGCAAAAACCGTCTCGATGGCATGACCTATCGAATGGCCCAGATTGAGGATACGGCGCAGGCCGGACTCACGCTCGTCCGCGGAGACTACCTCCGCCTTGATCTGGCAGTTGCGGACCACCAAATCCACTAACAGATCCTGCTGCAGCTCGATTATTTGACGGGCGTTTTTTTCCAGCAATTCGAAGAACAAACCGTCGCGTATAATCGCGTGCTTGACGGTTTCAGCCAAGCCGCAGCCTAACTCCCGGCGGGGCAGGGTTTTCAGGACGGCAATATCGGCGAAGACCAGCTTCGGCTGATAGAACGCCCCGATCATGTTCTTGCCGCGGGGGTGGTTGACCGCGGTCTTGCCGCCGATACTGCTGTCAACCATAGACAGTAAGGTAGTAGGGACCTGGACATATTTGATGCCCCGCTTAAAGCAAGCTGCCGCGAAACCGGCTAAATCGCCGACCACTCCGCCGCCGAGGGCAACGATAGCGTCAGACCGCTCCACCGAAAAATCAAATAGCTGATCGTAAACCTTCTGCAGGGTGGGCAGATACTTGGAGCTTTCGCCCGGCGGAATGGAAATGATATTAGTCTCGATACC
>Ga0068711_1000453_pt1 | contig 35719 bp, 30 predicted proteins | sample MTBAKMMethaMetaG_FD_62224 | JGI IMG/M metagenome (GOLD analysis project Ga0068711, IMG submission 62224) | Enrichment culture microbial communities from Arthur Kill intertidal strait, New Jersey, USA, that are MTBE-degrading - MTBE-AKM (Arthur... | ecosystem: Environmental > Aquatic > Marine >...
GAACTCGCTATCAAAGCCGGTAGCGATATGGACATGGAAGGTCACTGCTACATTACCTCGTTGAAAAAGCTGGTAGAAGAAGGCAAAGTGGACGAATCGTTGATTGATGACGCTGTTCGCCGCATTCTGCGCGTGAAATTTGAATTAGGTCTGTTCGATGATCCATATAAATATAGTGATGTGAATCGTGAGAAGACTGAAATTCTTACTCCGGAACATCTGGCAGCAGCCCGGAAAGTAGCCCGACATTCAATCGTTCTGTTGAAAAACGATAATCATCTGCTTCCGTTGAAGAAAGAAGGACAGACCATTGCAGTGATTGGTCCGTTGGCTGCCGACAAGGACGTTCCGCTGGGAAGCTGGCGTGCTCAGGCTGTAACTGGTTCAGCCGTTTCTTTACTTGAAGGAGTGAAAGCTGCTGTGGCTGACAAGAACAGTATAGAATATGCCGAAGGAGCCGCATTAACTGTTGGTCCCAGAAGCTTTACGCAGGAACTGAAATTCAATACCACCGATAGTTCGGGTTTCGATGCTGCCCGCCAGGTTGCTAAAAATGCCGATGTGGTTATTCTGGCCGTGGGTGAAGATTGTTTCCAGACCGGTGAAGGTCGCAGTCAAACGGAGATTGGCATGAAAGGTTTGCAGGAGCAGCTGATGAAAGCTGTGTACGCTGCCAACAAAAATGTTGTGGTCGTTCTGATGAATGGTCGTCCGTTGGTAATCGATTGGATGGCAGAACACGTTCCGGCCATTGTTGAGGCATGGCACTTGGGCTCGGAAGCCGGAAACGCCATTGCTGATGTGCTGTTTGGTGATTACAATCCATCAGGAAAACTACCGGTTTCATTCCCGCGCGCTGTTGGGCAATTACCGATATATTATAACCATAAAAGTACCGGACGTCCTGATCCAACAGGAGCGGTTTTCTGGTCACATTATACCGACCAGAAGAAAACCCCACTCTTCCCGTTCGGTTATGGTTTGAGCTATACGACGTTTAAATATTCACCGGTAGAACTTAGCTCAAAAGAAATGAGCATGGATGGAAAACTCGAAGTCTCGGTGAATGTACAGAACACCGGAAAAGTTGCAGGACAGGAAGTGGTACAATTATATATTCGTGATTTGGTTGGCAGTGTATCCCGTCCGGTGAAAGAACTCAAAGGTTTCCGGAAAATTTCGCTGAAACCAGGAGAATCGCAGAAAGTCACGTTTACACTGACTTCAGATGATTTGGCCTTTTACGGTGCCGATTTGAAGAAGAAAGCAGAACCAGGAGACTTTAAAGTATTTGTCGGAACCAACTCCGACGATGTGCAGGAAAACTCTTTTGTTTTAAAATAGACTGATTTTAACAAAGCCTGAACCCCGCAAATTTATTTGCGGGGTTTTTTCGTTTGATGACGAAATATTCATTTAGGCATTTTTCAGTTTAGATTGTTATCCGTAAAGGTTTGTCAATAGTAAATTCTGATTTTATAACAAAATGTTCGAAAATATTAATTTATTAACATATTTTGAAAACTCAATAGCAAACTATAATTTAGTCCGAATTTAATAATCAAAAGTTCTTATGATCCGAAAAATTTTGGTTGCGAACCGTGGTGAAATTGCGGTGCGGGTGATGCGTTCCTGTCGCGAGATGGGAATTCAGAGTGTGGCAGTATTTTCAGAGGCCGACCGCAGTGCCATGCATGTTCGCTATGCCGACGAAGCCTGTTTTATCGGACCGTCTCCATCGTCTGAAAGTTACTTGAACATTGACAAGATTATGGATGCGGCACTGAAGTCAGGAGCTGACGCAATTCATCCGGGTTACGGATTTCTTTCCGAGAATGCGGAGTTTGCGCGTCGGGTAGCAGAAGCCGGACTAATATTTATTGGTCCTTCACCGGAAGCCATTCTGGCGATGGGTGATAAGCTGACTGCACGGAAAATCATGATGGATGCTGGTGTTTCGGTTGTACCCGGAACCCGCGATCTTATTGAAGACGAAGACAAATTAAAAGAGACAGCTGATTCGATTGGGTACCCAATTATGATCAAGGCATCGGCTGGTGGTGGCGGTAAAGGAATGCGCCTGGTGAGGTCGGAAAGTGAACTGGTTAGTTCGTACCGGCGAGCCCGTTCCGAAGCCGGCAGCGCCTTTGGCAACGATGTGGTTTATATGGAGAAGTACATCGAATCGCCACACCATATCGAATTTCAGGTGATGGCTGATTCGCATGGAAATACCGTGCATCTGTTCGAACGTGAATGTTCGGTACAACGTCGTCATCAGAAGGTGATCGAAGAAACACCATCGCCACTGATGACGCCTGAGTTGCGTGCCAGGATGGGTGAACAAGCCGTTGCAGCAGCACAATCGGTGAATTATGTAGGTGCCGGTACGGTGGAGTTTCTGGTTGATAATGATTTGAACTTTTACTTCCTCGAGATGAATACCCGGTTACAGGTGGAACACCCCATCACCGAAAGGGTAACCGGAGTTGATCTGGTGAAGATGCAGATCTCTGTCGCCAATGGTGAGGAACTTCCTTTAAAACAGGAGGAACTTACCCAAACCGGTCATGCCATCGAGTGCCGAATCTACGCCGAAGATCCGATGAATAACTTTATGCCGAGCCCGGGATTGGTGAAACATATCACCGAACCGTTGGGATTGGGCGTGCGGACCGATGGCTATGTGTACGAAGGTTATGAAATCCCGATTTATTATGATCCGATGATCTCGAAGCTGATTGTGTGGGCACAAACCCGCAGTGAGGCTATCGAGCGAATGAAACGAGCATTGTACGAATACAAAATCAGCGGGGTGAAAAACACCATTCCGTTCCTGAAACGAATCATGGAAGCAGAAGATTTTGTGTCCGGACATTACGATACTCATTTCATCGAAAAGAATCCGGAAGTACTGGAAATTCCATCAGAATGCAACCAGGAGTGTGAGGATATGGCTTTGTTTATCGCCTATCTCGACTACACCGAAAAGATGAAGAAACTGGTTTCGGAGCCGACTGATGTGTCAAATGGCGGTTCATCGCCCTGGAAAGAATTTGCACGACGTAAAAGTGTACTCCGATTTTAATCAACCATATAATTATGCAGAACGAAGTAAAAATCAATTCGCGTACCGCGAAAGTCGAGCTGTTAGGTAAGGAAGGAACCAAGTACCGGGCCCGTATCGACGACCGCGAATATGAATTTGACGTGGTTCGGGTAGAGCCGGGTATTTATTCCGTGCTTCACAACGGCAAGTCGACCAATATGGAAATGATTGAGGTCGGAAAAGCCAACCAGTACAGTGTCAAAACTCTCAGCAGTCAGTACGACGTTGAGGTGATTGATGCCCTCACAAGGTACCGAAACAATACCAAAGGTGATTTAGCCTCTTCAAGCAACTTGATTACCACACCTATGCCCGGGAAAGTGGTTCGTATTCCGGTTACGGAAGGTGAAGTGGTTGAAGCCGGACAAACGGTCATCACCATATCGGCAATGAAAATGGAGAGCGAATATAAAAGTGCTTTCCGTGGAACCGTTATAAAGATTTTGGTAAACGAAGGGGATACCATTGAGGGACATCAGCCGTTAATTGAACTTGAACCTTTAGAGGATTGACCTTTAAATTGAGATTTCATGCAGAAACTTGAAGATAAGTACCGAATTTTTGAAGATAAAAATAAAGCAGCTGAAGCCGGTGGTGGCGAGGCACGTATTGCCAAACAACACGAAGGTGGTAAACTGACGGCTCGCGAGCGGGTCGATATTTTTTTGGACAAGGGAACTTTCGTCGAACTGGATAAAATGGTGACACACAACTGCACCAATTTCGGGATGGACGAAAACAAAATTCCCGGCGACGGTGTGGTAGCCGGTTACGGAAAAGTAGACGGCCGCCTGGTGTATGTGTTTGCACAGGATTTCACTGTGTTTGGCGGTTCACTGAGCCGGACCAACGCCGACAAAATTGTGAAGGTGACTAAGTTGGCCATGAAAATGGGTGCTCCCATTATCGGACTGAATGACTCGGGTGGTGCCCGTATTCAGGAAGGTGTCCGCAGCCTGGCCGGTTATGCCGATATTTTCTGGTTGAACGTGAAAGCTTCGGGCGTGGTTCCGCAGATTTCTGCCATCATGGGCCCTTGTGCCGGAGGTGCAGTTTATTCACCGGCGCTTACCGATTTCATCTTCATGGTAAAGGATACCAGTTACATGTTTGTAACCGGTCCTGAAGTGGTGAAAACCGTGACACATGAAGAGGTGACCAAGGAACAACTGGGGGGTGCTATGACGCACAACGCCAAAAGTGGTGTTGCCCATTTCCTTGGACAGGACGATGAGCAAACTCTGATGATGATTAGGGAATTGCTCAGCTATCTGCCGTCTAATAACATGGAAGATGCTCCGTCGATTCCCTGCACCGATGATGTGGAACGGGTTGACGAACACCTGCAAACCATTGTTCCACCGGACCCAAACAAACCGTACGACATGCACGAAATCATTCGTTCGGTGGTCGACGATAACCATTTCTTCGAAGTAATGCCGCATTTTGCACAAAATATCACGGTCGGGTTTGCCCGCATGGGTGGCCGTTCCGTAGGTATTGTTGCCAATCAGCCTGATCATTTGGCTGGTGTTCTCGACATTGATTCGTCGGTGAAAGGCGCCCGTTTTGTTCGTTTCTGCGATGCGTTCAATATTCCGCTGGTTACTTTCGTCGATGTACCGGGATTTCTTCCGGGAACGACCCAGGAGTTTGGCGGTATCATTCGTCACGGGGCCAAGTTGCTGTACGCTTATGCGGAAGCCACCGTTCCGAAGATTACGGTGATAACCCGCAAAGCCTACGGTGGAGCATACGATGTGATGGCCAGCAAGCACTTGTCTGCTGATATGAACCTGGCATGGCCTACCGCCGAAATTGCGGTGATGGGACCTGAAGGCGCGGTGAATATCATTTTCAGGAATGATAAAGATGCCGAATCGAAGGCGAAACGTGTAGATGACTACCGTGACAATTTTGCCAATCCGTATCGCGCAGCTGAGTTGGGTTATGTCGATGAGGTGATCATGCCGAAGGATACTCGTAAGAAGTTGATCCTTGCATTGGAGATGACCAAAAATAAGAGCGAAACCAATCCGCCCAAAAAGCACGGAAACATTCCGTTATAGATAGTGAAGTTAAATGATGAGAAAAAAGCCTGGCTGTTATAGTCAGGCTTTTTTTGTTCTGCTACTCTCGATATTCGAACACTCAACTCTTTTGCTTTTGAATTTTAAAGGAACAGAGCTAAAACGACCATTTGAGGTCGAAGAATAACATCTGCCCAATGTCTCCAAATTCCGTAAGGCTATCGCCCCAGAACAATTGTCCAACAGCTGCCAGCGAAAGGTTTTCTGTGAGACTAAAAGTCGCTGTTGGTCCAACATAAAGAGATTTATCATACGGGTTGAAAATTGAAGACAAATCGACTTTGATGAGCGGGGTGACCGGATATGAAAGCTCTCCAAAGAGGTCAAAACGGGAGCGGGTTAAAGTCTTGGCATCTATATTATTTAAAAGTAAGTTGGAGAATGAGCCTGACAGGTTACCAAGTTTTGCGTAGGCTGGTCCGGTCGCTCCTGCACTGTTATAGATGCCTGATAACTGGACAAACAGATTGTTTTTGAAGGTGTAATTCATATCGACTGACGCAATCCACACATTGCAGGTATCGGCAAATTGTTGCTGGTTCCTGAACCATGACACTTCTCCGGTAAATCCGGCACCGGCAATAGAGCCTGCCCAGCCCATTCCGGCGGTGACATCATCTTCCATTACACCACCAAATGCCTGGAAATCATAGTTCCATTTGGTGAGGTGATACATGGCAGCTATTGTTTTTTTCTGTTCTCTCCTTAATACGCCGTTACTATCGGGAAGTTCTGTATAACCTAGTTTTGCTGCCAACTGAACCGATGAAAAGTTACCGGTGTACCATTGCACCAGTGCGGCATCACTCCCTGGTTTTTCCACGTAGTTGAATTCGAAATAACTATAAGCATTGAAAATATCATTGGGGTTCCAAACCAGGTTCTTACTCCAGTTGATTCGTTGACGTCCTAACGTTATTTCCAGTTTATTGAGAGACAGTTTTAAATTGGCCCGGTCGAAATTGGTGTAAAAAAGATACGAAGGGTTATCGGAATACCTCATTGTCAGATCGAGATAACCATTATCAGCCATTGCCATCTTATTATAGTTGAAGCCGGCCTGTTCGAATAATTTGTTGTAGGTGGCTATGGTCGGACCGAATATAAAATTGTTGCGCATGCTCACATTAACCTTCAGATTATTGAGCAGCGAATACTGAAAATTGAAGCGGTTATAAATCCCTGATTGGCTTTGCCAGTTGTTGATTCCCAAAGTGCTGTAAATAGAGCCCTGAGGTATCCATGTGTTATTCAGGTATTCGGTATATCCGGTAACCAGCAGATGGTTATTCTTTGCAAATGCACGATGTTGACTCACTAAAAGGAACAATATGGCAACACTACTTCTGAATGACCATTTCGAAATAAACAGATGTACGTTTTTGTTCCACATGGAAGTATGGTTTTTGCTAATAAAGTTCATAACTGCAGTAATTCTGTAAAATGAATTGAAAAGCAGAGGTCACCACAAAACAACAGGTCAAATTGAAAACTCCTTTTTATTATAGCGCTTTTTCTGAGGCAACCTCTGCAAATTGGCCTTACCTGTCAAATTGCTCGTCTTTCAGGATTTTTCCATCTTCAATGGTTAAAATTCTTCGGGCTTTATCCATAACGCGTTGGTCGTGGGTGGCGAAGATGAAGGTGGTATTATACTTTTTATTCATCTGTGCCATCAATTCGAGTAAGTCGCTGGTTGAGACGGAATCCAGGTTGGCCGTAGGTTCATCGGCAATGATATATTTAGGGCGCGAAGCCAATGCGCGGGCAACTGCTACCCTTTGTTGCTGACCGCCCGACAGCTGGCTGGGCTTGTAATCCATTTTGTCACCGATTCCCACAGCCCCAAGCAACTCTTTAACTCTTTTCTGACGTTCTCTTTTGGGCACTTTCTGCAGAAACATGATGAACTCTGTGTTCTCTTTTACCGTTAGTACCGGTATCAGGTTGTAGGCCTGGAATACAAATCCGATGTTATTCAGCCTGAAGTCAATCAGCTGAGAGGAACTGAGCCCCTTCAAATTCGTATTCTCGATAAAGATATCACCCCGGGTGGGGAGATCGAGCCCGCTCAGCATGTTCAGCAGGGTAGTTTTCCCGGAACCGGAAGGTCCAACAATGGCGGTAAATTCTCCCTCTTCAATTTTCAGGTCAACTCCGTTAACAGCGTTTACAGGGACTTTGGTTGTATTGTAGGTCTTATAAACCCCTTTTGTTTCAATGATACTCATTTTGTCAATATGTTAAATGTTTTTAATCTTCTTCTCGAATGGCAGTAGCCGGTTGCAGTTTGAGCGCTCTCATCATAGCCGGAATACTGGCTAGAATGGCAAGCAGGACAACAACGATTACGGTCGTAAAGTAGAACTCACGGTTTACCTGGAAGTAGACGGTTGAGCTATATCCAATCGAATTAAGTCCTTTGGCAAAGGAGGAAAGGTCCAGGCCATGAATTGACAGATAGTCAACCAGTAAAATGCTGATGAAAAGTCCGACCAATGCGCCAATAATCGAAAGGAACAGAGTCTCCAACATAACCATCCTGACTATTTTCCGTTTGTTCATGCCCAGTGCGATGAGCATTCCGATTTCACGGGTTCGCTCCATCATGGACATTAACATGGTATTGATAATGGCGAAGGTGAGGGCAGCCAAAACAATGATCAGAAACAGGTAGGAGAAATAGTTCATCATATCCACCATCGATTTCAGTAGTGGCTGAATCTGATCCCAACTCTGGATGATTAATTTGTGGCTTTTGACTTCTGCCGAAAAAAGGGTATTGAGCTTTTTCGTTACTGCCTTCGTGTGTTGATTACTGTTCAGCAGAATTGCTATTTCGTCCCCAGCATTGGTCGGGTAACCAATTAAATTGGCTAAGTCTTTCCGGGTAACAAAAACATTGCTTTTATCGAAGTCGGTATTGGATGTTTTGTATATTCCAACCACCAGAAAAGCACCATTGGTAATGGTTCCGGTAGAATCGGTCATGGTGACAATGAGTTTATCGGAAACTCCAATGTTGAGTTTTTTGGCCAGTTTCTGACCAATGACGGCCGGGATTTTTTGCTTATTGCTGAGATAGGTCCCCTCAATAATGTGATCATGCAAGTCGCTGACGCGGTACTCGTCATCTGGAACAACACCGTTGATGCTGATACCGGCACCGGCATTGGCCGAGGAAGCCATGGCTGCCCCTTTTAACCGGACACTGACGGCTTTGACATTAGCGATCTTCCTGATTTCATTCGCTTTTTTTCCCGCATTGGGAATGAGATATTTAGTTTCCTGGTTAAGAAGAAATCCCGGATTGTGTAGTTGGATATCGGAAACTTCGTTGGCGATGGCTGCATCGACCCGCTGATTGGTCAGGCCGGTCATATAACCGTCCATTTCTACAGCGCCAATAATGCCAATGGTGAGGGCAGCCATAATAATGCTGCTTCTCAATTTATTTCTCCAAAGATTTCTCCAAGCGATTGCTCGTAACATAGTTCTTTTACAGTTTAATGCCGGGAGGCGTTTAGTATATTAAATCGGGAAATGAAAACGACCGGGTAAAGTACCGATATCAGCGACAGGATGAAGATGATAGCGGTTTGGCTGGCAAAAATATGCGGCTTAACCGAGAAGGGCAGAACGGGTTTAATGTTGAACTGCAAATAAAGGTCAGCCATGCTCCCGGTAAGTGGAATTGGATTCTCGTGGAAGTAATAAAGCACAGGGCTAATGATCAGAAGTCCTATTAAGACGCCAATGAGCGATATAATAACTGTTTCGATCATGCTGACCAATACGAGCTGCCAGCGTTGCATGCCTACCGAAATCATCACCGAATATTGTTTGCTTCGTTCCATGGTCATCATCAGGATCGTGCTGAATATGCTGAAAGCAACTACGATATAAAGGATAAACAGCATCAGCTCACCTGAAACATTGTCAACTTCAATTGCTTGCAAAATATCCGATAGCATCACTTTCCAGCTCGTAGCTTCATAGTGCTTTCCAAGTTTGGTTAACAGGCTCTTTTTAACCTGTGGAAGATGGTCCGGATCATTCAGAAAGACAGAAATTCCTGTTAAAAGCCCTTCCTGGTAAGGATAAACAAAAGCCTGGGCGTCTTTCAGGTTCATATACACCAATTGACTGTTCATCTGCAACGAGGGAAGATGAAAGATTCCGGAAATCGGGTAGATACCATAAGCGGTAATTCCCCTGAATCCTTGCCCGATGAGTACCAGGCTATCGCCCACATCCATTTTGAGGTATTGAGCCAGTTTATCCCCAATGATGACAGAGTGTTCTGACTTCGTCAGGTAATTTCCCTTTACAATTTTTCCTGACAGGTTCGTCTGGCTGTTCTCCTTTTCAGGCTTGATACCATCGACCAGAACCCCTTTAGTTAGATTTCCGTATGATGCCAATGAAAATGTTTGTAAAAACGGAAGCGTTTTGGAGATTCCGGAGGTGCTTTTCAGAGCAGCATCAATGCTGTCTTTGTCGAAAAAAGCCCGGTCAATGCTTTGTTCTTCCCAGTAGCCTTTGCTGTGTATTTGCAAATATCCCACTTGATTGACTCCGGCTTTTATCATTTGATCGTAAGAACCCAATTGCATGGAACGCATGAACAAAGCCAATACCAGTGCCAGTACCACCGATGCGACTGTTAGTAACGTACGCCGCCGGTTTCTCCAAAGGTTCCTCCAGGCTATTTTAATCAGTGTTTTCATGTTATTGGTGATTTACAGATTTCGGGGCTGAATATTCTTGATGTGCTGTATCGAAAAGAAATTCTGATTGATGTCTTTCAAGTTAAATTCCTGATGAGAGATGTCAATTACGGTTTTATGCCCGTGTTTTATATTGGAAACCATTTCGAGATGCGACGGCAGCAAGCGTCCACCCATCATTTTAAGATTGGAAGCCGTTTCCGTTTTTACCAGGTTACCTTTCGTATTGTAGAACTCTTCTTTCAGTGTATTCAGGTTCTTTTTAGAAATCCACATCTTTATGGCACCCCATACAACCGGAGCTTCCGGAAGCGGTTTCAAATCGATGACATAGCAATCGTAACCATCGATTTTTTCGCTGCCGTTAAGTTGATGAGTGTAATCGGTGACTATCGAATTCATCTTCATCAGGTCGTTGTTGGTAAAATCGGATCCCATCCAGGCCTGCATCATCATGGAAGGCGGAATTTTTATAATCCGGTTAATGGCCGGAATAAAGTTCCACATGTCTTTGTTGTACTTGAGGAACACTTGTCCTCTGTCGCGGGCCGGCGACATAATATAGGTGATGTAGTAATCGTCGCCCAGCGACCAGTTTTGCATTTCGATGGAGCGCTTCCACGATGGACGGACAACGGTCATTTTCATGATACCGAAGCTGCTTTTTCCAAGGAAAAGGTTAAATGATTTGGTGACAATCTCTTTGGCGGCTTGATCATCCTTTGCCGGCTGATCCTGTGCATGAGCCGGCCGGGCGATAAACAATGTCAACAGGAGTAAAACTCCCACAGAATAAATACGTGTTTTCATTTTCATATTTTTTTGATTTCAATGGTCGGGTACCATTGGTTAAATTTTCAGAAGTAATGTTGAGGACAAAACTACCATGCGAGCATAGAGGGAGCGTCTCATATTCCGAAATCGGGACATGAGTCGAATTGGGACAAGTGAAAAGATGTTGATAGTGAGTATGAAAGAAAATGCAGTCCCGTTTTATTGAGACACCAATTCTGCTTCGATCTGCTTGCGCACAGCACCCGGCGTGAGGCCGGTATGCTCCTTGAAAACCCGGTTGAATGACGACTTGGAATTGAAGCCGCATTCCAGTCCGAGCCCCAGCAAAGAGTAGTGCTGGTATTTGGGATCGGCGGCCAGTTGTTTGAAATATTCGATGCGGTACTGGTTGACAAACTCGAAGAAATTCATCCCAAAGTGGCGGTTGATGACACGCGACAACTGGTGAGGTGGCATATCCATCATCCGCGATAGATCGTTGATGGTAAGCGAGCTTTCCAGGAATGGTTGTTCTTCTTTCATCAGCACACTCAGCTTTTGCGCATCCTCTTCGTTGACAACAACCGGTACTTCTGCTTTGTGGTGGATTTCCTCTGATTGTACATGCTTTTCATGATCCTCGCGGGCAATCGCCAGCGGTTCGAACCGGAAAACTTCGCCCTGCCGGTAACCGAAATAACCGAGGATGAAGATGAAAAAGGTAAGCATGATGTAAAAAGAAAAGTCGGTCCATGCGATCGGAACACCAATGCTACCGAATAGAATCGCCAGGCCCATATCGAAGAAAAAGAAGAACGAGAAGGTGACAGCTAAACGGCGCATCCAAAGGAGATCGACATTATCCCGGTAGGAGTAAACCTGCAGGATTTGGTGTTTGTGTTTTTTCAAAGCTTTGAAGGTAGCTACGATGAACCAGACGAAACACCCCAGCGACACCGCTGCTGATGGTAACATATTTAACGGAATACTTTCGCCGCTGCTGAGAAAATGATATTTCACCTCCATCGGCATTGCGAAGTAGGGATACATCATGATGCCAACCAGAATTGCCGGGGTAAAACTCAGGAGAATGGCTTTCAGTTTCCTCTTTTCGTTGGTCAGTGTCAGTACATAGTTATACAGGAAAATGGGATGAAGTGTCAACAGGGTCGATTCATATCCCACCATATAAACATACACGCGGATGTTCGTCATGTAAATAAACGGAATCATCAGCTGTGCTGAGAGGAAAATGAGCCAAACACCAAGAACGACATCCGAGCGTTTCCGGTTACTTCGCGAAAAAATAAGGAATGCAAAGAAAAGAGCATTAACGGCTCCCAACAGGTAGAAAAACCGGAAGATGGAATAAAACGGCATACGGTCCTTTTTCGGCAGAAATGAAACTTACTAATGCGAATATACATATCCTGACGTAAAACAACCGGCTCGTGCGGAAAATGATTCCGTTGATACCGGTTGTTTCGTGTGGATATTAACCTGTAAGTTTTGTCGTCATCAAGGTGAAAAAGAATTCCCGTTACTCTTTGGAGGCCTCTTCTTTCGGGGCACAGAATGTTTTAATGCCGAAAGGTGCATACAGCGGGCAGACGCTAACCAAACTGGTGAGTACAAAAACGGCCGCCAGGATGAGCAGGATAACGCCAACTGTTCCGGTAACAATACCGGCATAATAAAGAGCTACAAATACAATGGCGAGGACGACGCGGATAATCCGGTCGGTGTTTCCCATGTTCTTTTTCATAATGAAAGTTTTTAATTAAGGTTTAAACCTTCCCGAATAATTCTTCCGGGTGTATAAACAAATAAAGTAAAAAATCGTTCGCGCGTTACCGGTTGTCCGCCTGTTTTTCAGAAGCATTCTGTGGAACCACATATAATTTTGATGTGTCGAAGCCTAGTTCACGGGCCTTTTGCAGAAGTTGCTGATAGACTTTTTCATCCAATTGCAGTGTGCGCGACAGTACCCATAAATACTTATCGGAGCTGGCTATCAGGGCATATTGATAGTTTTCCTTATCCAAAGCCACAACCACATAGTCGGCATAGAAGGGCCTAAAGAACGATACCCGCAGGTACCCTTCGCCAGGTTTTCCGGAAAGTTTAGCCCTGCCAATGGCAGTTTTGTGTTCTCCTTCAGGTGTGTCTCCTTCGTTTTGTACCCGCACTTTACCATCATTAAGGAGAGTGTAGGTAGCCGTCACATTTACCAGATTCTTTTCGAAGCGATTCGGCAAACGCGCTATCTCGTACCATTTGCCCATGTATTTTTGCAGCTCAAAGCCTGATACCGGTGCATAGGGAGGTTCCTTTTCCCCGGTACATCCGGAAAGAAAAAGCAATCCGGCTATGACAGAAATCCCGGTTATTGTGATCCATTTACACATAGCTGAAAAAGGTTGGTTTTACCAATAAAAGGAATGGGATAGGGGAAAGGTTTAAACGTGTTTTGTTTTAAACCACTAACGGAAATACAAATCCCTGAAGAACCTTCGTCTGCCATAAAACGGAATGAAAAGCCGGGAGATTTCAAGAGCGATGTAGCCTCTGGCTTTCAGCCGGAAATAGTCGGTCACTCCACGGTAGATGGTGGAGTAAAGTAATAGGGTAATGACGAACGCGAGAGCATGCCCGCTGAAAATCATCCACAACATCAGGGCGAAGGGAGATAGGATGAACAGATAATAAACCAGTAGATTTTTCATGGGTTAGTTTAATTAGGTAAAATGTTAGAATCTAATTGCTGATCTATTAATACGTTAAGGAAAAGAATTGTCTTCTGATTTTCAAATTTTTTTGATGAACGTATCGATCTGGTATGTGAACGGCTCGTTTTATGGGATGAACGAAAATTATGTTACTTAAAAATGTTTCTCAACTATCTGAGGGTTAGTGTTAAGGTCTGAAGTCCTTTTCCTTGAAGCTGTACTCATCTCCTTAGGCAGCTTATTTCTTCATGCTCACTGTTCATTTCCAATTGTCCATTGAATTTCCCTTCCAATCCAACGGAAACAAGCGACGTTTTTCCTATTTTTGTACCCTTTAAAATCATATTCAGGGAATTCGCCATGTGCGAAACCAGCTTCCGGCGAAAGCCGGTTCGTTATAAACAGACAATTATAAAGAATACATATTACCATGGAAATCCCAAGCAAGTACAATCCTGTAGAAGTTGAAGACAAGTGGTACCAGTACTGGATGGAACAAGGTTTTTTCCATTCAGAACCCGACGACCGGGAACCTTATACTATCGTCATCCCGCCACCGAACGTGACGGGTGTGCTGCACATGGGCCACATGCTGAACAATACCATTCAGGACATTTTGGTGCGCCGTGCTCGGATGCAGGGATACAACGCTTGTTGGGTGCCGGGTACCGACCATGCTTCCATTGCTACCGAAGCTAAAGTAGTGGCTAAACTACGTGAAGAAGGCATCAAAAAGGATGATTTGACCCGCGATGCCTTTCTGGAACACGCCTGGGAATGGACGCACAAACATGGTGGGATCATCCTGGAACAGTTGAAAAAACTGGGTGCTTCGTGTGATTGGGAGCGTACGGCCTTTACCATGGATGAAAAACGTTCCGAGTCGGTTATCAAGGTATTTGTCGACCTGTACAACAAAGGTTATATCTACCGCGGGGTACGGATGGTGAACTGGGACCCGTCAGCCAAAACTGCCCTTTCCGACGAGGAGGTAATTCATAAGGAAGAGCAATCGAAACTTTACTACGTTCGCTATAAAATCGAAGATGCCGACGGTGAGTTCGTCACAGTAGCCACCACCCGTCCCGAAACCATTCTGGGCGATACGGCAGTGTGTGTGAATCCGAATGATGAGCGCTTTAAACACCTGGCCGGGAAACGTGTACTGGTCCCGCTGGTGAATCGCAGTGTCCCCATCATCCAGGATGAATATGTAGACATGGAATTCGGTACCGGTTGTTTGAAGATTACTCCGGCACACGATGTAAACGACTACGAAATTGGGTTGCGTCATAACCTCGAGGTAATCGATACCTTCAACGATGATGGTACGCTGAGTAAAGCGGCCGGATTCCTCATTGGTATCGATCGTTTCGAAGCGCGTAAGCAAATCATCCCGATGCTGGAAGATGCCGGCAACCTGGTAAAGGTGGAAGATTACACCAACAAGGTAGGTTACTCCGAGAGAACCGACGTGGTAATTGAACCGAAACTGTCGGCACAGTGGTTCCTGAAAATGGAAGAGCTGGGCAAACCGGCTTTGGAAGCTGTGGAGAATGACGATGTGCAATTCTTCCCGCCCAAGTTCAAAAACCTGTACCGTCACTGGATGGGAAACATCAAGGACTGGTGTATCTCGCGCCAGTTGTGGTGGGGACACCGCATCCCGGTGTATTACCTCGCCGATGGCAGCTTTGTGGTAGCCGAAACCGATGAGAAGGCATTGCAACTGGCCCGCGAAACAACTGGTCGCATGGATTTGACCATGGACGACCTGCATCAGGACGAGGATGTGCTCGACACCTGGGCTTCGTCGTGGCTGTGGCCAATTGCCGTGTTCGACGGTATCAATGACCCGGATAACAAAGAGATTAATTACTATTACCCGACTAACGATTTGGTGACTGCTCCGGAAATTATCTTCTTCTGGGTAGCCCGTATGATCATTGCCGGGTATGAATATAGGGGGACGTTCCCGTTCAAAAATGTCTATTTCACCGGTATTGTGCGCGACAAGCTGCGTCGCAAGATGTCGAAATCGCTGGGGAACTCACCCGACCCACTCGACCTGATCGCCAAATATGGCGCCGACGGTGTTCGCGTAGGTATGTTGCTCTGTTCGCCGGCCGGGAATGATATCCTTTTCGAGGAATCACTGACCGAGCAGGGACGGAACTTCAGCTCAAAAATCTGGAACTCTTTCCGCCTGGTACACGGCTGGGAAGTCGATGCGTTGTTGCCGCAACCCGAGCATGCACGGCTGGGCCTCGACTGGTTCAATGCCCGCCTGAACGAAGTGATCACTACGATGGACGACCACTTTAGCAAGTATCGTCTGAGCGATGCGTTGATGACCATCTATACCGCTATGCGCGACGACTTCTCGGGCTGGTTGCTCGAAATCGTGAAACCGGCGTATCAGCAACCCATCGACAAGCAGACTTACGACGAGTTGGTAGCGTTGTTTGACAAGATGCTGCGTCTGTTGCATCCGTTCATGCCATTCATCTCAGAAGAGATTTGGCAATTGCTGAGCGAGCGTGCCGAAGGAGAGTCCATCATGATGGCTCCATGGCCCACCGTTTCCGAAGCCGATGCTTCACTGGTGGAACAGTTCGTAAACGTGGAAGACGCTATTACCGGCCTCCGCAATGTTCGCAAGGAAAAGAATATCGCCAACAAGGACACGCTGCATGTAGCGGTGTTACCGGGCGAGAAAGGCTATTCACCCGTGTTCGATGCGGTGCTCCGGAAGATGGGGAACCTCAGTCAGCTGGAAGTAATAAGTGAGAAGGTAGACGGCGCACTGTCGTTCCGTGTAAAATCGACAGAATACTACATTCCACTCGGTGATTTGGTTGATGTAGAAGAAGAGATCGCCAAGATTGAAGAAGAGTTGAAATATACCCGCGGTTTCCTCACTTCGGTGATGAAGAAGCTGGGCAACGAGCGCTTTGTCAGCGGTGCACCCGAACAGGTGGTAGCCATCGAGCGTAAAAAACAGGCCGATGCCGAGGAGAAAATCAAACTCCTGGAAGAGCGCCTCGCCTCGTTGAAATAAAGAGTTTATTTACCTCGTCCAAAGGTAACTTTCCAAAACCTGACGGGTCCTTGTGACTTGTCAGGTTTTTTTGTTTTTATCTGCTACGAATCCTCCCCCTTTAATTCCCCCTCCAAAGGGGGACAGCGTGCCAAAGACCCAAGAGACGAAGTTTTTTTGCAAGGAGAAAGATGGTTTGTTTTATGTTGTCAATGAAATCATTGCACCGACATTTGCGATCTATCCTCCTTAGGAGGAGGTGGCCGACAGGCCGGAGGAGGATTTGTCTATGACTTTAGCCAAAATCCAATTTCACCCTATAAAAATTTCAGGCTCCTTCCTTTCCGAATAATTATCCACCAGCCACTGACTCTTTTCTTTAATAAAACCCGAATCATTCACACGGGCATCGTTGGGACACTCCTTGATGCAGGCACAGCACAATATACAGGCGTTGGCATCGGTTTCGGGGAGGTGGTTGAGGGTGATGGCGCCGGTGGGGCAGACGGATACGCAAATACCGCACTGGTCACATTTCTCAGCTACGGTAGTGGGAGCGATGGGTGGCTTTTGTCCCAGCGGTTTGTAAGGAAAGTTTCCGGGAACAGCTATCGGGGAAAGTGTCTTTGACTCTTTCAGCACGTCGCTGATTTTCTCACCAAAGGCGGCAGCTTTCTGCAAATCTTCAGTATCCGGACGGCCGGGAGCAATGGGATAATCGGTGGTGGTGTACGAATGCTCCCCAATGAAGGCGGCAGCTGCAATGGGTATAAAACCCTGTTCCGTTGCGATATCGCGCAGTTCGCGCAGCGCATCCTCGTAGGCACGGTTGCCATACACAACCACTATTACAGCGGGTGTTTGATTTCCTTTGATTTGTTTCAACCGGTGGGTCGCTTCGGCAGGCACGCGGCCGCCATAAACCGGCACACCGAAAATGGTTAATTCGTCAGTCGGTACTTCACATTCATGCGATGCGAGGGTGAGATTGAGGTGGGCCATATGGTGGTGATTGGCCTTGCCGTCATTGACACCCCGGGCGATGGCTTCGACTACTTTTTGGGTGGTGTGCGTTGGTGAAAAATAGATTAATTGCATTGTTTCCTGGTTTGTTGGCAGCAAAGGTAGAAAATATCAATTGTCGATAGGGTTATTGCGGTCGAAACAACCGTTGCATTTCAAACAAGGTCATGGCACGACCGCTTTCCGTTCAATCATTGATACCCGGGGAGTCGCCCCGGGCTGAATTGAATTGGGCTTTCAGCCCGGGTGGTATCGCAAAGTTATTTTCGTCCCGAAGGGGCAGGTTATTTTGTCCGATCGCAATTGAGCATTGCAGGGTCACGATACATCGTGACCGGTTATTCCCATGAACGTTTATGTGCCGTGTTGTGGTTCGACCTCGGCGAGGTCGTATGTTGTTAGCAGTGGCAATGCGTTATAATATTCGACCCCGGCCGGGGTCGCACTTCTTTTTGTTGTGATGATTTCTAACAACATGTCATCCCTCCGGGATGAGAGAGATTTCTGATTCTCAAACCCCTAATCCCCTAAAGGGGACTAAAACGCTTCGATTTGGGGCGCTGGAAATTGGTACATTTGGGTATTCCTGTCGATCGACCAATTAAAAGCACTATTGCAACAATTGCTCACGCTCCTAAAGCCCCTTCAGGGGTTTGGGGTGAATTAAAAAAACTCTTTGATGACATCGATAGCTCCTTCGATGAGTCTGTCACGGTTTAACACCAGGTAGGTAAGTAAGTAGCCCAAAGCAACGATGGTGATGGTTGTTTTTAGTAGGTTTTGTTTATTAACCGTTAATCCAAAAATTTTCATAAAGGTTAGTTTTAGTATGTTACAGGCTGCTGTATAAGAAGTTTTTTTCGGGGATTAATTGGTCTTGTTTTTTATGATAAAGCAATTGTTGTTTACAGGTTCAATTGAAGTTGATAAAAAAGTCAGTTTAAAGAATTCATTTGGATTGATGTCAACACGTGATACTTTGCACCCAATTTCTTTTATTATTTTCAACAACCTAAGCTTTTCTGAGTTACATGTATGATACAGATAAGTACCACCCTCGCGTTTCCAATCATCTTCGTTGTTAAGAAAAAACTTATACCCTAATACAATTTCTTCGATTTCAAAAATCCCTTTATAAGAAATGTACCTTTCTTTAGCATCATCACACTTAAATTCACTATAATCTTTGTATAATATTCTTGGGAGTTTCATCTGTTCATTACTTTCAAGAATAAGTCTCCATTCACCTTCATCAATCCATTTTTTATTCTTGATGTTTGTATTTATGATTGTTAAAAGTCTCAAATCTATCGATTTGTTATAAGTGAAGTTAATCGGTTGCAATGATTCAATATAGTTTACTGGATATGGACCGGAATAATTGTCAGTTTGCTTAATTTTCCTGTACTTAACTAAGAACCCGTTATGATTGGTATAATATCCCCACATTATCGGACTCTCAAACTCTCGAGTTAATGACACTATTCCTATACGCCTGAAAGTTTCGTCATGAATTGTTTTGAGTAATTCCACATCCACAGTCTTATAGTGGAATAGGAAAATGTTTAAATTACTATCAAACGGATCATTTAGGTCTAAGGGATGTGACGCGTAAAAGTATTTACCTTTGAGAGCATCAATATTATGCTTCACCAATGAATAGAATTTGCCAAAATCATTATGACTTTCGATTTCTTGCACTGGTCTTATGACTACATCCTTTAAATTTTCAATGTTTTGAGGGATGCTATAGATGAAATTTTGATATTCTTGCTCTATTAAGTCCATTAGTCCGATAAGTTTATGGAAAGACAACCTATTCTATTGGTTTGTTCCATGGATACGGCGTCTTACCCATTCCGCTGTCGTGATAGATAACACCCGTTTTCGTATCGAGGATATTTTCTTTATTGAATTTTTGGAACCTTCCTACTTGAGCACTACCGGCATAAATAATTAATCCAGCAACCAAGATTAGTAGAATAGATAAGCGAAACCAGTTTTCTTTTATGAATAAAATGATTGGTTCCTTCCAGCGATGAAACTCCAACCTCTTCGCAAAAAAGGAAATCAGTGGGAAGGAAAGAGCTATCGAAATCAGCAATGGTATCCAAAAATCCCATGTCAAATAATTGTTCTCAAATTCGACGAATAATTCTCTTATCACAATTAAAAGAAATCCGAGGATAAGAAAGAGTCCGATGAAATTACTCGATTTCTTCCTATTACTTTTGAGGTTGCCAATCAACAGGAATTCAATAATTAAAAAAACGCCCCAGATTGTCAATGTGGGCAAATCAGTTTCATCAAAAGATTTAAATATTAAAATTCCAGATAATAGTATTAGTAAACCATAAATTAGGATGAAAATCCAAAGTCGATTTTTTTTGTCCATTTTGATTAATCAGATACTTAAAAAGTTAATAAGTATATTGCTCCATTAATTCATCATCTATGCCAAACGAAATGTAAATTCTTTCAATTTTTTTCCCGTCAGTGAGGTCCATTAAATTGTAACCCAACGTGACATCCAAACAATCATTAACCTTATAGGTGTTTTCATTACGTGATGAATCCTCATGATTAAATGAATAACTACTAATTTTATCAAATTTTTGATAATGCTTATTTAATTCGTCAAAATTATTCCGTGTTATCTCCTCTGAATTAATCATTATCCTTGAAAATAATCCTTTAGTAAAAACAAATTGAGAGCTCTTTACTTTTATCCCATGAAAAGATGTAATGAGTTTGTGATAATCAAAATAACCTTCATTTTTTTTGTATTTCATCGAATCCAAGTATCCCGGATATTTCTTTTCAAATTCTTTTTTTGTGATTCCAAATACGAAGCCTTCTAATTCTTTACTGCATCCTTTGACTTTTAACTCCTTTTGTATTTCATTTTGTGTCTTATTCTTTTGATAGGTATGATAAGCATATAAACTAAGAGCGAAGACAACTAGTATTACATAAGTTCTATTTGTTTTAAAGTTCTGTTTCATTGGTATTTGTGTAACAGATGGAATAGATGATTTTTTCTGAATAAGCTAAATTCCTACAGTTGGTTTAATTAAGAAGAGGCCCTGTTAAATTATAAAAATATTTTCATCATCCTACTTACCCTAATCCATTAAGTCCTTTACCCAAAAAAATTAGGTCAAACCTTGCCGTATTATTCCCCGCTCGCGCTCCACCATACTCCGTCGCCGCTCAACAACACCAGGTTGGGGGTATCAATTACCGCGTCACCGCTCCGGAATCCCCCGTTGGTGCCGTAAATTACCGCGTCATCGCTCTGAATGACCCCGTTGGCGTTGCAAATCACTTCGTCGACGCAGTGAATTATCCCGTCAGCGCGGTGAAATAGCTCGTTGCCGGGGTCAACCCACCCCTTCGTCGCGGTAAAAGACCTCGCCAATGCAGTAATTCACCCCGTCGATGGGGTACCGGGACGGGGTCGTACATCAAACGCTGACAGGTCTTTTGACGCTGTCAGGTTATTGGGGCTGTAGACCTGTCAGGGTGCGAAGCTCCTGACAGCGTCGGGACATTTCAATGAACGAAAAAACCCTGACAGGGTTCCGAACCCTGTCAGGGTAGGTTGGTCAGCTATTATTCAGCTTCTTCTTCCCCTGCATTCGATTCGGAATGCGTGAAGTATTGTTTCAGGTCGTTGTAGATGGGAATGGCGCTGGCCACCTTCTCCTGTGCATTGTAGCGCACCGACCGGTAAAACGCCAGGGCATCCTGGTAGTTGTCGTGGTCGAGCAGAATCTTGATATCGGTCAGTTTCCGCTCCAGGTCGGCGATGGTCAGCATAAACGACTCAACGCCGGCCCGGCTTTCATAGTCGTTCCCAAATTCCACCTCATCGAAGTTCACCGGTTTAAACTGCGGGAACTGCTCCAGGTACGTCTTCGCTTTATTAATCACCAACTTGTTCCGGTCGGCGACCGAGCCGTACTTACGGCGGTCGTCGTTCGACAATACCGGCGCTTTGGCATTAATAATATCAGAAACTGCTTGCAATCCCTGGTTAACAGCGTCCCGTTCTTCGGGGGTAAAAACTACTTTAATTAGATCGTTAGTAGACATGATAAATGATTTTTGGTTTGAAATTATAAGTACATGGATTCTCCATGAATTTTTGTCAGTGGTCTAAATTGATATTTGGTAATTGATTGATTAGTTGTGCTTCTGATTTTATCTGTCTGTATCTCTAATATAATTTATGCTAACCGGAAAGCCAAAAACGGGATAAAAAAACAGTCGCGGAGATGAGGGTGGTAACAAATTGTAATGTCCATTCACCACAAAATTCAGTCTGTTTAGCATATCATATTGAACGTTCGGCTAAGATTTGGATAGCCAATATGTTATACGGCAGGAGGGGTGGTTGGAAATTGTAAGCAATGAACGATGAGCAATTAGAAATGAAAAATGACCGGCATCAGGGCGGCGGTGGTAGGGTCACGATATATCGTGACCGGTTATTGCAGTGAAGGTTCGTACGGCTGAGTTGCGGTCGAGACAGCCGTTGCATTTCAAACAAGGTCATGGCACGACCGCTTTCCTTTCAATCATTGACACCCCGGGGCGTTGCCGCCGGGCTGAATTGAATGGGGCTTACAGCCCGAATGGTATCGTACTGTTATTTTCGTCCCGAAGGGACAGGTTATTTCAGCCCAACGGCAACGCCTTGGGAACGGGAATTTGATGTGGATATTTTCGCCCTGAAGGGGCAGGTTATTTTACCCGACCTCAGCGAGGTCGTATGTTGTTAGCATTTGGTAGTGCATTATAATATTCGACCCCGGCCGGGGTCGCACTCCTTTTTGTTGCGATGATTTCTAACAATATGTCATCCCTCCGGGATGATTTGGGCTTAAGCCCTTTGAGTTTGCAGCATCTTTATCCCATGGCTTCAGCCATGGGCAATTCAATTGCCCTCGACTTTAGTCGGGGGTCCTGGAAGAGCGATAAATTTTTCCTGGCTTTAGCCAAATAGTTTTGAATGATGGAATTTCACATACCCTTACCAATTTTTCATCTCTCATTGTTCATTGCTCATTCAAGTTTAAAATCATAAACTTTCTTCACCGTATTCAACTTCATCGCATCGGGAAGGGAACGAACCACACAGTTCCGAATCCACATCGCCGCCGGGTTGGTCCACTGTCCGACTTTCCCCATCTGCCACGACTGGTTCACAATGAAATGGGTTCGCTGGAGTCGTTTACGTTCGAACGATTGAAAGGCATCCTGCACCAGGGAGTTGTGCAGCAGGCAGTCGGCCAGCACCACCGCATCTTCGATGGACTGGCAGGCGCCTTGCCCGAGGTTGGGCGTGGTGGCATGCGCCGCATCGCCAACCAGTACTACGTTACCGAACGCATAGCGGTCGATGGGTTTCAGGTCGTGAATGTCGTTGAGGAGGACGTTTGACTCCGGCGTTGCCTTTAATGCCTGTCCGATAGCCGGATGATAGTGTTTGTAATTGTTGAGAAGATCGTCGAGACCATAGTTTCTCATCTCTTCGCTGTTTTCCGGGGCATTCTTTACGGCGAACCAATACAGTTGGTGGTCGTTCAGCGGCACTAACCCGAACCGTCCGTTGCAGCCCCATGTTTCGGTCGGCTCGGTGATGTTCAGCTGTGAGTTGTCGGCGATGCCCCGCCAGCAGGTATAACCCGAATAACGTTTCTCAGCTTCGGGTAGCAGGTTTTGGCGAATGGTGGAATGAATGCCCTCGGCCACGATGACATATTTCGCCAGCACAGAGGTTCCGTCGGTAAAGGATACGACATATCCTTTGTGCGTGTTCTTGATACCGGTGGAGCGTTTGCCGGTAAACACCTGCGACGGGTCGAGCTGTTTCAGCAATACCCTGTGCAGTTCGCCCCGGTGAATGGCCACGTTGGTATACTCTTTCGTGATGGCATCGGTTTGGAAGCGGGTGATAGCTTTTCCCGATTGTGACAACACCGCCTGCGAATTGAACGATCTCCCCGCACGGGCGATCTCGTCGTCGATGCCCAGATGAGCAAAGGCTTTCATGGCATTGGCGGCCAGCATAATTCCCGCTCCGACGGGTTGAAATTCCGGAGCCGCTTCAAAAACAGTGGCTTCAATGCCGATGCGTTTCAGTGCGATGGCGGTGGTTAGTCCGGCAATTCCTCCGCCAATGATGGCGAATAACGATGTTTGTTGCATGTTCATGGTTTCGGGCTTAAATGAATTCCCCAAAACTAAAGCGGCGAAACGGGAGTGCACTTTACATTTGTTAAGAAATGCCGGAAAAGGATTATTGATTTCCGCTGCGAATGCGGCTCAGGCTGACGGGCGTGGTGCCCAGGTAGCTGGCAATGTGTTTCAACGGGACGCGGTTGGAGATGCCGGGATATTTCTTTTCCAGCTCGGCGTAACGCTCTGAAGCCGTCATGAACCGGATGGACTCGACACGTTGCTGGCATTCGAGGAAAGCGAAGACGGCGATCTTCCGGAACAGCCGTTCCAGGTCGGGATACGAAAGACACAGCTCTTCGAATGAAGGATAGTGAAGCGACTGCACAACGGAGTCTTCCATCAGCTCGATGGCTTTATGAGAAGGTTCGCCGGTGAAGAGACTCACCACGCCGCCCAGAAAATGACCGTCGAGCGCAATGTAGTCGGTCATGTCGATGCCATCTTTCAGGTAGTACACTCTCCCGGAACCTTTCACGATGAAATGAAAATAGCGGTCGACCTGCCACAAATTGAGCAGCGTATGCCCTCTGGGATAGGTCTGCTCTTCGATAATTTCCTGCAGTTTCATCAGCGATTCTTCCGAAACGGGACTAATAGTTTGAATGGCATCGATCATGTTCATTGGTCAGGCGCTTTATGGCTAAAGGAATGATTTTTTGGTAAAAACAGCAAGACGGGAAGTTGGTTCTGGGAAACAATGAACGATGAGAAATTAACAATGAAAAATGACGAGTCTTGCTAGGGTCACGATACATCGTGACCGGTTTTTGTAGTGAAGGTTCGTGTGGTTGAGTTGCGGTCGAAACAACCGTTGCCTTTCAAACAAGACCATGGCACGACCGCTTTTCGCTCAATCGTTGATACCCCGGGGCGTTGCCACCGGGCTGAATTGAAATGGGCTTACAGCCCGAATGGTCTCTGATAATCATTTTCGTCCTGAAGGGGCAGGTTATTTCAGCCCAACGGCAACGCCTTGGGAACGGGAATTTGATGTGGATATTTTCGCCCTGAAGGGGCAGGTTATTTGCCCAACCTTGCCGAGGTCGCATATTGTTAGCATTTGTCAGCGTGTTGTTTTATTCGACCCCGACCGGGGTCGCACTTCTTTTTGTCGTGATGATTTCTAACAATATGTCATCCCTCCGGGGATGAGAATGATTCCGACTTAAAACCCCTTCAGGGGTTTGCCTGGGTTTACCCCTAAATCCCCTAAAGGGGACTTGGTTCCCCGATAATGGTAACTGTAAATTAGCAACTTCTGGTATTCCTTTCAACCACCAATTAAAAGCACTGTTGCAACATCTACTCACTGTCCTAAAGCCCCTTTAGGGGTTTGGGGTGAATGAGCCTTCCCAAAACAATTCCCCCCAATCACTGTTTGTTTGGGAAACCATATTCTTTAACCGGAAAAACATGTATCAAACGGCAAATCTGTACCTATCACCCGACATGAAGATGGCGGAGGTTGTGCTGAACAACCCGTATCTCATGTTGTTGCTCGAGCACTTTGGCATCAGTGCGCCGTTGCAGGAGAAAACTATTCGCGAAATCTGCGACGAGCACAAGCTGCACCCCGAGGTTTTCCTCACTTTTGCCAACCTCTACAACGGGGTCGATTACAAACCGGCCGAACGGTTTACCTACCGGGAAGTGCGATCCATCATCAATTACCTGAGCAATAGTCACAGCTATTACCTGGGCGAGATTTATCCCGCCATCCTGAAACTGATTCAGCAGATGTTCAAGGATAAGAGCCAGCCCGAACTGGAAATGGTGGAGAAGTTTTTCAATAACTACTTCAATGAGGTTCGTGAACATCTCGATTACGAAAATGAGACGGTTTTTCCTTACATCACTAAGTTGTATCAGAAAATCGCGGAGCGGGGGAATGTCAGATTACCCGAAACCTACTCGGTAGCCGATTACCAGGAGCATCACGACGACATAGAGGAGAAGCTCACCGACCTGACCAACCTGTTGGTGAAGTACCTCCCCAATAATGAGGAGCAGCAGGTACGGCGCAAGTTATTGTTTACGCTGTTCGAACTCGATTACGATTTGACCGTACACTCCAAAATTGAAGATCAGATTCTCATCCCGCTGGTCCAGCAAATGGAGAACTATTTAAGCCGAAACAAGTGAATACGACTGCGCATATCAATATTCTGATTGTCGAACCCTCGTCAATTATTTACGAGGGGCTGAACCGAATTTTATCGGGAGGCGGTTTACGGGTACGCGTGTACCGTGCCGAAAATTTCGATGCCATCGAGCAGTGTATTCTCAGCAAGAAAATCAACGTGGCCATTGTCAACCCCTCTTTTGTGCAGAACAACGAGAAAGGATTTAACTCCTTGCGGGCAGGCTATCCTGCCACTAGCTGGGTAGCACTGGTATATGCTTATTTCGACCCGCGACTGGTTTCGCTTTTCGATGGCAGCATCTCCATATCCGATTCGCCCGAATCAGTCATCCAACTGGTGAAACAAATCGCCAGCACCGAAAACAAAGAAACTTCGACCCAGGAAGTCCTCAGCGAACGCGAGATCGATGTACTGAAACTGCTGGCCACCGGACTAACCAACAAGGAAATTGCCGATAAACTGAACATCAGCATCAACACCGTCATTACCCATCGGAAGAACATTACCCAGAAGACCGGTATCAAATCAGTATCGGGTCTTACCATCTACGCGGTAGTGAAAAAACTCGTCTCTCTCGACTATCTTTCCGAATAAGCTCATTACATGTAGTGACCTCATGCCGGGATATCCTAATAAGTAGGTATTCCACAGGCGGCTTGTGTCCGGTATTTTTGTAGTGTTGATTTGAAATACTGGATAAAGATGAGTTTGCGATGGCGTGCGTTCCTTTTGTCTAATTGTATTTTTTGTCTCCCGTTAGCGGGCGTGGCGAAGGATTTGGAACGCAAAAGAGAAGAGGCATTTAGTTTTGAAGCGACCTATACTGCTGATAACGTATATAATTTTTCCGGAGGTATTGAAAGTGGTTATGCCTACCTGGGGATGGCGCAGTTTAGTGTGGGTTTCGACACCGAAAAGGCAGGCTGGTGGAAAGGCGGAACATTTTATGTGCGTGCCACATCCACACATGGCGACACCCCTTCAGCCGATTTAATTGGAGATGTTCAGGTGGCCTCGAACATTGAGGCCGGGAACCATACCTTCTTTCAGGAATTTTGGTTCAACCAGAAACTGGGCTCATTTGAAGTAATTGCCGGTTTGCAGGACCTGAATGTGGAGTATGCCAACACAACGTATGCCGGCGAATACCTGAATAGTTCGTTTGGAATTCCACCCACCATTTCGTGCAATTTACCCGCCCCTATCTTTCCGCTCACGGCATTGGGAGCATCGGTAAAATGGTCGCCCGATGACAAGTTTACCGTGATGGCAGCCGTGTACGAAGGTTGTTCCACCGGTTTCGATGCCAATCCGCATAACCTGAAATGGAACATCGATAACAAAGAGGGATTGCTGGCCATTTCGGAGGTACAGTTGCCGGTTACCCTTTCGGGAAATCTGGACGGAACTTATAAGATGGGATTTTATCACTATTTCCCTTCTTCCGGAAACGGAAATGAGACGGCCGAACAATCGAAAAGCATTGGCTACTACTTTCTGGGTGACCAAACGCTTTACCAGATGGAAGGGCACAACCGTTCGCTTGGATTCTTTACACAGCTGGGAATTGCCCCCACGAAGGAGAACCCCGTGTCGTTTTACATCGGAACCGGAATCAACTACTACGGTGTTTTCAGCAAAGATGGCGAAGATGTGCTGGGCCTGGCCTTGGCGCATGCACACATGGGTGTCATCAAGCTCGACGAAACCACCATCGAACTGACGTATAAATTCAATGTAAACAACAATATATACCTGCAGCCCGATTTTCAGTACATCGTACATCCGGCCGGAACGGATACAGAACTACCGGCGGCGAAAGTTGGAATGCTCAGGTTGGGACTTACTTTTTAAGAGAGAGACTGGAATATGGAGACGACAGAATATACCCTCGATCGGTTAGCGAACCTGAAAACAGGCGATACCGGCGTCATCACGAAAGTGTTGGGGCACGGGGCTTTCCGGAAACGGATTACCGAGATGGGGTTTGTGAAGGGAAAAATGGTGCGGGTGATTAAGAATGCGCCGTTGCAGGACCCGGTGGAGTACGAAATTATGGGCTATAATGTGTCGTTGCGCCGCAGCGAGGCAGGCCTGATTGATGTATTGTCGGGTGCCGAGGCCGACAGCCAGAAACTAAACGGCTTCAACGGCATCATCTCCGACAATATACTGAAGGTATCGGCCCGCGAAAAGAGCAAGACCATTAACGTAGCGCTGGTGGGAAACCCGAATTGCGGAAAGACTTCGTTTTTCAACCAGGCTTCCGGTTCGCACGAGCGGGTGGGTAACTACGGCGGTGTGACCATCGACTCGAAGATGGCCCGCATGCGGCAGGATGGCTACCTCATCAACATTACCGACCTTCCTGGAACCTATTCCATCACCGAGTATACCCCCGAGGAACTGTATGTCCGGTCGCACATCATGGAACGCATGCCCGATGTTGTGATCAACGTGGTAGATGCCTCGAACCTGGAGCGGAACCTGTTCCTCACTACGCAGCTCATCGATATGAACATCAAGGTGGTGATAGCCCTGAACATGTATGATGAATTGGAGAAGAAAGATGCTCGTCTGAAATACAGCGAATTGGGTCAGATGCTGGGCATTCCCATCATTCCTACCGTTGCCGTGAAGGGGCAGGGCATTAAAAACCTGATGAAAAAAGTAATTGATGTGTACGAAGATCGCGACCCGGTGGTGCGGTACATAAATATCAATTACGGACACGATATTGAAAAGTCCATCGATATTCTCCGGAAGGAACTGGATAAGGATGAGCGGCTGATAGATAAATACTCGTCGCGTTACCTGGCGGTGAAGTTGCTGGAAAACGACCGGACAACCCGTTCGATGCTGAAGAAGCGCGATAATTTCGATCGCATTGGCGAGTTGACTGACCGTGAGATTGCCAAACTGGAAAAAGCTTTCGGCGAAACTTCCGAAACGGTCATTACCGATGCCAAATACGGCTTTGTGGCAGGCGCATTGAGTGAAACTTATATTGAAAGCCGCGAGAAGAAACGGCAACGTAGCAAAGAGATTGACTCGTTTATTACGCATCGGATACTGGGCTTTCCCATTTTCATTTTTGCCATGTGGCTGATGTTTCAGGCCACGTTTACGCTGGGCAATTATCCGATGGAATGGATTAACACGGGCGTTGGCCATATTGGCGACTTTGTGGGAAGTCACATGGCGGCTGGTCCGCTTCGCGACCTGCTGGTCGATGGTGTGATTGGCGGCGTGGGTGGCGTGATTGTCTTCCTGCCCAACATCCTCATCCTGTTCTTCTTTATTTCCTTTATGGAAGATACCGGTTACATGGCGCGGGTTTCATTCATCATGGACCGGTTGATGCACAAAATCGGTCTGCACGGAAAATCGTTCATCCCGCTTATCATGGGATTCGGCTGTAATGTGCCGGCAGTGATGGCGACCCGGACACTGGAAAACCGGAAGGACCGCATCCTAACGATGATGATTACGCCGTTCATGTCGTGCAGTGCACGGTTGCCGGTTTATGTACTGATTATTTCTGCCTTTTTCCCTAAAAATCAGGGATTGGTACTCTTCTCCATTTATATGATCGGCATCATTATGGCCATTGTCGTGGCGCTGGTACTGAAGAATACGGTTTTCCGCAAAGCAGTGGTTCCATTCGTGATGGAGTTGCCTCCCTACCGGATGCCAACCTTGCGGAACACCTCCATACACATGTGGCACAAAGGTGTTCAGTACCTGAAGAAAATGGGCGGTGTCATTCTGGTGGCTTCCATTCTGATTTGGGCGCTGAGTTATTTTCCACGGCACGTGGATTATTCACAAAACTATGATGCCAGCATCGCACAAGTGCAAAATAATGCCTCGCTGAACGAAACGCAAAAATCGCATCAGGTATCACAATTGGAGATGGCAAAGGCCTCCGAACATCAGGAGAATTCCTACATCGGCCGGATGGGACATGCACTGGCTCCGGTACTTAAACCACTGGGTTTCGACTGGAAAATTGGGGTGAGCATTTTGACGGGTTTGGCAGCGAAAGAAATTGTGGTAAGCACCATGGGCATTCTTTACCAGGCTCAGGACGATGGAAATTCGGGAACACTGGTTCAGAAGCTGCAGCAGCAGAAACATACCTCTGGAAAATTAAAGGGACAGAAAGTGTTTACACCTTTGGTAGCCTTTGGGTTCATGCTGTTTGTGTTGATATACTTCCCGTGCGTGGCGGTAATTGCCGCCATCAAAAAAGAAGCAAACTGGAAGTGGGCCGTGTTCATGATGGTTTACACAACAGGGATTGCCTGGGTGGTGGCCTTTGCCACGTACCAGATTGGAAGTTTGTTTGTTTAACCCGAAAAAATCACACGTGATGGTACAAAATATATTGGTCTATATTATTGTCTTTTCAGCATTTGCTTACATGGTATACAGCGTTGTCAAGAGTTTGCGATCGAAAGGTGCGTCAGGAGGATGTGCCGGATGCAGCGGTTGCGATTTAAAGAACATGGCCGGTACAAAATCCTGTCATCACCCGGTTCAACAGGTAAGTAAAAGTCATTCCTGTTGTTCCTGATACCGAACAAGAAATAAATCCTTTTCATTCATACCTAGCCAATCTGTACTGTTTATTGTCGGTCAACAAACAGTCAGACAAACGGCCTCTCCGGAAACGGAGGGGCTTTTTTGTTTTTTATTCATTTTATGAAAAAAATGCCACAGCACGTGTAACATATTTCCTTCGATAGGGTCTTCTTGATAAAACGGTTACATTACTACCGTGAAAAAGGAGCTCATAAAAGAGTAGTTTGCTCAGTTTAACCAGATTAAGAATCAATCATATGAAAAAGCTTGTCGTCCTTTTGTTCCTTTTGCTGCCATTTGCATCGATGGCACAAAGCAACCCCACCGATTACCTGTTCGACAAATACGCCGGACGCGACGGGGTAGAAAGTGTGAATGTTCCGCATCTGCTCATCTGGTTTGCCCGGTGGTTTGTGGATGATGAGGACCAGGATGCTAAAGAGATACTCAGTCAGGTCAATTCGGTACGGGTTCTGAACATCGAGGACAGGGAGCTGAATAACCGGGTTGATTTTTACACGGAGTTGCAGGCTAGCGGTGCACTCGACCAGCTGAAGAAAAATTATGATTTGCTTTTGGAATCGAATGATCATGGCGACAGGGTGCACATCTTTGCCAGGATGGATAAAATGGATTACATCCGTGAGTTGATTATCATTGTGGGAGGTCAGGAAAATACGCTGGTTTCGCTAACTGGCCGGATGGATTTAAGAAAAATTGCCGATCTCGATCGTTCGCTTCACATGGATGGAATGCAGGAACTGAGCAGGATTGACAGTGTGAAAGTGAAAAAGTAAACCAGTGGATGTAACGGTTTCCCGATAAGGGAGTCATGATACTGACAGAACCAAACGAATCGTTCGCAAGCAATGGATTCCAAAACATTTAAAATAAAAGTCATTCCGATGTCCGGTAAGCTGCTCCGGTTTGCCGTCCGGTTTCTCCGTGATGAGGAGCAGGCCCGGGATGTGGTGCAGGAAGTGTTCATGAAACTTTGGAGTCGTCGGATTGAATTGGCAGAAGTCGATAACATTGAAGCGTATGCCATGCGAATGACGCGGAATCTGTGTATTGACGAGATTCAGAGGCATCGGACAATTCCGCTGGAAGAGATGAATGCCAGAAATGAATGGATATCGAACATGAAGCAGGCCGATGAGCTGACCGAACAAAAGGATGCAGTCCGGTTAGCGCAGGAAATTATCGACACTTTGCCGGAACAGCAACGAGCCGTGATTCACCTGCGGGACCTTGAACATTATGAACTGAATGAGATTGCCCGGGTGCTGGACATGCAGAACAGCGCGGTGAGGGCAAATCTATCAAGAGCCAGGAAAAAAGTGCGTGATGAAATGATAAAACGAATGAACCATGGAAACCCGAAGAATAGAAACATTGCTGGAAAAGTACTTTGAGGGGGAGACCACCCTCTCGGAGGAACAGGAACTTCGGGAGTTTTTCCGGGAAAACCGGGACCTGCCTGAAGCGTTGGAAATGAATCGTCCGTTTTTTGAAGGACTGGAACAACCTGTAAAATCGGTTGACGAAGCTGCATTTGCTGAACGGATTGCAGGGGCCATTGATATCCGCGAACGGATTATCCAACGCAAGCGGTTTACGCAAAGGTTCTCCTGGGTCGCCGGAATAGCGGCAGCAATTGTAGTTATTCTCTTTTCGGTCAACATCTGGAACAACCGTCAGTTGCAGGATAAACAAATTGCCATGTATGAGCCGTCCAGTCCGAAGCAAGCATACGAAATGAGCATGGATGCACTGAAGTATGTATCGGTAAATTACAACAAGGGAATTAAGCAGCTGAATAAGATTCCGAATATGGAAGAAGATACAAAACCACTTTACCAGGCACTCGAGCTCTATGGTAAAGGATATGCACAAATGAATGTAATCGTCAATTTGAAGTTAAAGCAATAAGAATAAACCATGAAATGAGCATAACCGGGAATGCTCTTCAAAGAGTCTATTTCTTTATGCGAATTCCATTTGGCCCTAAAAATTTAAAAAATACTCAAATGAAAAAGTTAATTATTATCCTGTTAATGTTACTGCCATTTCAGATGATGGCACAGGATGCAGTCGATAAATTATTTGATAAATATTCAGGTAAGGATGGATTTACGACCGTGAATATTTCCGGAAAGCTACTGGGAATGGCCTCGCAGTTTGAGCAAGATGACAAGGAAGCCCAGAACATGCTGTCGAGCCTAACAGGCATACGAATTCTTTCGGTGGATGACGAGGCTCTGAACAAATCGCTCAACTTTTATGATGAACTGAACAAGGATCATTTCTTCGATAAAATCAAAGGTGATTATGAATTACTGATGGACGTGAAGGAGAAAGGTCAGGTCGTTAAGTTCTACGTGAAGGAGAATAAAGAGAAACGCATATCGCACCTGCTGATGGTGGTGGGAGGAGACGACAATGCCATCATTAGTATCACCGGGAACCTTGATATGAAAGAGATTGCCAAAATAGGGCAGGGTGTTCATATCGATGGCCTCGAACACCTGAATGATATTGAGAAGGGAGAGAAGGAGGAAAAGAAATAAGCCTTGATTAAATCAGTAAACAGTAAGAAAATGCCCTGCCCAGCGGTGGGGCTATTTTTTGCAAAAAAGAAACCCGGGAGATGTTCCCGGGTTTTGTATTATATGGGTAAGACGGTTAATACCGACGTTTCCTTTTGTCATTACCATTTCTTCGGAATTCAGGTCGTTTACCACCGCCTCCGCCACCATTGAATCGTGGTTTCTGTTGCGGGCGTTCATTCGACTCGGTAGCCACAATCGGGATTCCATCGAACATTAGCTTTTTCACCTGAGATTCAAAAGTACGGGCCTGGCTACTGTCAACCTCTACAAACGAGAAGTTGCGAAGCAAATCGATTCGTCCCACTTCCAGGTTACGCTTTCCGGTAGCTCTTACTGCGATGGAGATCAGATCTTTCGGGCTAAGTCCCTTCTTGCTTCCAATGTTGATGTGAAAGCGCGTCATCGGAACATTTTTTTCGTTGTGGCTTTCCCGTTTGCCGTTCCGGGGTCTGTCTTCCCTTCCGCCGGGAGCAGCTTCCACAGTATTCAGATCTTCTGTCTCACGGTAATATTTGAGCAACTGGTTAAATTCCATCGACACGAAGTGTTTGATGAGCTCTTCGCGGGTCAGACCTTCCAGTTTTTCATAAATGGCCGGCATGTAACTTTCAATCTGATCATCATCTACATTGGTGTCGCCCAATCGATCGATGTAATGCAGGAGTTGGCGTTCGCAAATGGCTTCGCCTCCGGGTACCGGTTGTTTTTCAAATTTCTTTCCAATGCTCTTTTCAATCATCCTGATTCTTCCCTGCTCCTTCATGTGAATGATGGAGATAGAAGTTCCCGAACGTCCGGCACGGCCGGTACGACCGCTACGGTGCGTATAATTTTCGATGTCATCGGGCAGGTTAAAGTTGATGACGTGGGTCAGGTTGTTGACGTCCAGTCCACGGGCAGCGACGTCAGTCGCAACCAGCATCTGTACACCGCGCGTGCGGAATTTTTCCATCACGAAATCGCGTTGTGCCTGAGACAGATCACCGTGCAAAGCTTCGGCGTTATATCCGTCCTGGATAAGTTTTGCTGCAATATCTTTTGTTTCCATCCGGGTACGACAAAATACAATTCCGTAAATGTCCGGATGGAAATCCATAACACGTTTCAGAGCTGCATAACGGTCACGGGCATGTACCATGTGGTAAATGTGTGCCACATTATCAGCACCGGCGTTCTTTTTGCCAACGGTAATTTCCACTGGCGAAGTCATGTATTTCTTCGAGATAGTGGCGACCTCTTTCGGCATGGTTGCAGAAAATAGCAGCGTATTTTTTGTTTTGGGTGTTCCGGCCAAAATGGCATCCAGATCTTCCTGGAAACCCATGTTCAGCATTTCATCAGCTTCGTCCAGTACCAGAATATCGATGCTGGATAAATCGGCTTTACGGCGTCTCACCATGTCGTGCATACGACCCGGTGTCGCGGTAATGATTTGCGGACCTTTTTGTAGTGCCCTCATTTGGGGCTCGATGGCCGCACCGCCATACACTGAAAGAATACCTACGTTTGGCAGGTATTTGGAGTAGAGTTCCAGCTCCCGGGCAATTTGTACGCACAACTCACGGGTTGGGCTTAAAATCAATACCTGAGGTACTTTCTTACTGGTATCGATGGTTTGTAAAATTGGCAATCCAAAAGCAGCCGTTTTACCTGTTCCAGTCTGTGCTAAACCAATTAAATCGCCGGGAGATTGCAGGTACTGTGGAATAATTTTTTCCTGAATAGGAGAGGGTTCTTCAAATCCCAGTTCACGGATTCCCTTAATAATCCGCGGATCCAGGCCCATTTCTTCAAATTGTATCATGTAAATGTTTTTATTGGGCCTTCCCGCTTTAATCGAACCGTTAAACCAAGTCTGCCACAAGTATTTATCTCTTTTCCATCCTTTTGGGAAAAGTCGGGCAAATGTACAACGATTTTTATTTAAAAATGAGTGATTTGCCATTCATGTTTGTAATGAGGGCAAATCATAACAATTAAGAGATATTGGAATCTACGTTATGTTTTATTAAAGATGTTGATGAACTGAGAGAAACGAAAAGGGACTGCGCTGAAATGTTAATCAAAATAGGTTAAAATGAAGCTGGGCTCATGGTGTTTGTGAAACACATCGACTTTACTGATGTTGGATGATTTTCTTTAGTTCAGCCGGGGCGTAATAATAAGTTTCTTTGTATTCCCTGTATTTTTCCGACACATCCGGTGCTTCCAATACAAATTCAGACCAGTCATATAACTGCCAGCCCAACCCGCGTGAAATGGTTTCCCGGTCGGTTGCATTTTCCAGTTTTTCACGGTAGTGGTGCCCCATATAGCGGACTCCGGTGGTTACAATCCCTATAGCACTTTTATGTCTGTAATCAATGACATGTGCCAGTTCGTGACCTATCAGACCGATCAAAGCATTGAAGGGTACTTCAGCAGGCAAGAGACCATCTTCATTTTTTACCTTGGTGTCGAAGAAAATACAATAAACCCTTTTCCCTTTATGGTGAAATAAAAAATCCATGCGCGGACGGGTTGCCATGGTAGTTTTGATGTTTTTTTCCCGGAAAATGATTCGGGTGTTTTTCAGTTCGGGATAATAACTTAACGCAATCATGGCTGCTTTCCGGTAGGTAAGTGGTAATTC
>Ga0068711_1000454_pt1 | contig 35640 bp, 36 predicted proteins | sample MTBAKMMethaMetaG_FD_62224 | JGI IMG/M metagenome (GOLD analysis project Ga0068711, IMG submission 62224) | Enrichment culture microbial communities from Arthur Kill intertidal strait, New Jersey, USA, that are MTBE-degrading - MTBE-AKM (Arthur... | ecosystem: Environmental > Aquatic > Marine >...
GCGGATCATCGAGCTGCTGAAGGAGAGGAAGTCGTCGGACATCGTGGTGTTCGGCGGCGGCGTGATCCCCGAGGACGACGTGCCGAAGCTGCAGGCCATGGGCGCGGGGGCCATCTTCGGTCCCGGGACCCCGACGACCGTCTGCATCGACTGGCTCAACGCCGCCGTCCGGGAGAAATGGGCCAGGGAGACCGCCTAAGTGGAAAAGCTGATCGTAAAAGCACTTGACGGAGACCATCGCTCCATCGCCAGGCTGATCAGCCTGGTGGAAAGCGAGTCTCCCCAAGCCGAACATATCATGCGGAAGATTTATCCCCATTCGGGCAAGGCCCATATCATCGGGCTCACCGGGAGCCCGGGCGCGGGCAAGAGCACTCTTGCGGACAAGGTCATCGCCCACTTCAAGGAACTCGGCAAAACCGTCGGGGTCATTGCTGTCGACCCTTCCAGCCCTTTCACGGGCGGGGCAATCCTCGGGGATCGCCTCCGTATGCAGCAACATGCAGTCGACCCGGATGTGTTTATCCGGAGCATGGGCACCCGGGGCTCGCTTGGCGGCCTGAGTCGCTCGACCCAGGAAGCAGCCCTGATCCTGGATGCCTGCGGAAAAGATGTCGTCATCATTGAAACGGTCGGGGTCGGCCAATCCGAAGTCGATATCGTCAAAATAGCAGATACTGTGGGTCTTATCCTCGTTCCAGGCATGGGAGACGACATCCAGGTCATGAAGGCGGGAATCATGGAGATCGCGGATGTCTTTATCGTTAACAAGGCAGACCGCGATGGAGCCGACCGGGTATCGACAGAGGTTAACATGATGTTGGACCTCCTGGGCATGCGGCCCTGGCGTCCGCCGGTCCTCAAGACGATCGCCGAACGGGGGGAAGGCGTGCAGGAAGTGGTTTCCGAGATGATCCGCCATGCGGATTTCCTCCACGTGAGCGAGGAAGGGCGCCGGAGGAAATGGCAACGCCTGGGAATGGAGGTCGAGGAAATCCTTCGCAGGGAGATCGCAAGCCTGGTGGAAAGCGCGTGGGAAAAGGAGAAGTCTCCGGAGCTTTTCGAATCCCTTGCCGGCCGAAAAACCAACCCTTACGAGGTGGCAGAACGGGTTCTCGGAAACATCCTGACTGACGCGAGTGATTGAAAGCATCCTCCCCGGACGGGTGCATTGCCATTTTCTCGTTCGCGACAGGTTGTCCGCCCAGGGGAATTTTTGACTATTTCCCGGCAGGGTGGCCTTGCCCGTCAATGTTATGATTAGCAGGCGTCGATGAGGTTATCCAAGGAGGTTGGTAGGATATGCGCGTTGCCATCGGCTCGGATCATGCCGGTTTTGCCCTCAAGGAAAAGATCAAGGGCTTCCTTTTGGAATTCGGTTGCGAAATCCACGATTTCGGAACTCACTCCGCGGAACTGAGTGTCGATTACCCGGACTACGGCTTCAAGGTCGGGGAAAGCGTCGCTTCCGGGCAGTCCGACAGGGGAATCCTGATATGTGGGTCCGGAATCGGGATGTCAATCGCAGCGAACAAGATACCGGGAGTCTACGGGGCCCTCTGCAACGATCCGACGACGGCCCGGCTGAGTCGAATGCATAATAATTCCAACGTCCTTGTCCTCGGCGGAAGGATCCTCGGCGAAGAATTAGCAAGGGAAATCGTCAAGGTCTGGCTTGAAACCCCGTTCGACGGAGGACGGCATGTCGCTCGCCTCAGGAAGATCGAATCCTATGAATCCCAGATGGCCTCTTTCCCGGCCAGGCCAAACGGCAACCCGCTGATTATCCTCGACCACCCGCTGATCCAGCATAAGGTCGGCATCATCCGCGACCGCAACACTTCGGTTAAGGAATTCAGGGAACTTGTCCAGGAAATAGCCGGCCTCATGGTTTACGAGATCACGCGCGCCCTTTCCCTGGAAGAGACGGAGGTCGAAACTCCCATCGGTCGAACAAAAGTCCTGACGCTCTCGGGAAAGAAGTTGGCCATCGTACCCATCCTCAGGGCAGGACTCGGCATGGTCGAGGGCATCCTGCGCCTCATCCCGAACGCAAAAGTTGGGCACATCGGCCTTTACAGGGATCCAGAAAGCCTCATGCCCGTGGAATATTATTGCAAACTCCCCGGGGATATCGAGGAACGGGACATTTTTATCCTCGACCCGATGCTTGCAACGGGAGGTTCTTCAGCCGCCGCCATCGAACTGATCAAGAAGAGGGGCGGAAGGAAAATCACACTTGTGTGCCTGATCGCTGCCCCTGAAGGAGTGGCCCTCGTCCACAGGAACCACCCGGAAATCCCGATCTTCACGGCGGCTCTCGACAGCCACCTGAATGACCATGGATACATCGTTCCTGGCCTGGGAGATGCGGGTGACCGCCTCTTCGGCACGAAATAGGATCTGAATCCCCATCCAGGAGGACGGGAGGGGCGGCCTGCCTTGAATCTCTTGACCTTGCAATTCCTGGCGGCGTTAGGGTGGGGCGTACTCGTGACGCCGCTGTCCATCTCATTGGCGCGCCGGTTCAGGGTACTGGATGCACCGGGTGACCGAAAAATCCACAGCGGAATCGTTCCCCGCGGGGCAGGTATCGTCGTGTGGCTCGGCTACCTCCTTTGGGTTTTGCTCTCCGGGTGGTCGTTACCGTCAACCCGGCTGATTGCAATCGGTGGGACCCTGGTTTTCCTGGTGGGATACGTGGACGACATGAAGCAGACGTCGCCCTTTGCCAGATTGGCATTTCACGGGATTGCCGCCATGATCGTCATCCTGCCCTTGCCCCTGGGTTCCCTGGAGAAAGCGCTCCTGGTCTTCTGGATTGCCGGATGCACTAACGCTTACAACCTGATCGACGGAATGGACGGACTCTGTCTCTCCCTTTCGATCGTTACCGCCGGCATCCTTTCCGTCTTCGGGGACATAGCCCTCTGGCTGCCTTTAGCGGGACTCTGCTCTGGGATACTTGTCTGGAACTTTCCTTCCCCCCGGGCACGAACTTTCCTGGGCGACGGAGGGAGCACCTTGCTGGGTTTCCTTTGCGCCTCGCAAATGGCGACAAGCTTGCACTTTGCTTCCCTTGACCCGCTCAGGATGATCCCTGTGCTGGCCTTGCTGGGAGGATTACCGGTTTTTGACACGCTCGTGGCCGTGGGAAGAAGGCTTGTAGGAGGCCGTTCGCCCTTTCTTCCGGACCGCGGGCATATCCACCATCGACTGTTGGATCGATCATTTCCCGTGACCGCTATTATTGTCACGATGGGATCGATGCACCTGTCTCTTCTTCTGGCCGGTATCGGCATGTCCCGCTTCCTTTCAGCCATAAACCCGTAATCGAACCGACGAGGGAGACGAAAACAATGGGACACACCCGAAAAAAAGTCTGCATCATAGTGGGGACAAGGCCGGAAGCCATCAAGATGGCCCCGGTCGCCTTGCGTGTGGCAGGGTCTTCAGGACTTGAATGTTTCCTCCTGGCCACCGGACAGCACACCCAGATGCTGCACCAGGCGCTCGATCACTTTGGCCTTCGGGCAGACGTCGACTTGAACGTCATGAAAGAACGACAGACGCTGGATTACCTTACCGCAGCAGTCCTTGAAGGGGTCGGGCAAGTGCTGGACCGAAACCGCCCCGATGTCGTCCTGGTCCACGGCGATACGACAACAACGTTTGCCGCTTCCCTGGCGGCGTTTTACAGGAAAATTCCCGTCGGTCACGTGGAAGCCGGGCTCAGGAGCCGTAATATCTTCCTGCCGTTCCCCGAGGAGATGAACCGGCTTTTGACGGATCGCCTCGCTTCACTGTGGTTCGCACCAACCGAAGGGGCCCGGAAAAACCTTGAGCTTGAAGAAATCCCGAAGGATCGAATCTCAGTCACGGGAAACACGGTGATCGATGCCTTGCTATGGACACGTGAAAACCGGACAAAGCCCACCCTGGGATCGCTCCAGGCCCTTCCCGAAGAAGCCGAAATGATCCTTCTCACGGCTCATAGGCGGGAATCATGGGGAGAACCCCTATACCGAATCTGCAGAGCCGCAGAGAAACTCCGCGCTTCCTACCCGAATCTCTGGCTTTTGATCCCGATGCACAAGAACCCCGCCGTACGCGAGACGATCGAAGCCTTTTTCACGAATCGTGAACGGGTCATCCTCTGCGATCCGCTCGATTATCCGGATTTTGTCTGGGCAATGAACCGAAGCCGCCTGATATTGAGCGATAGCGGGGGAGTGCAGGAAGAGGCTTCCGCGCTTAAAAAACCGGTCCTTGTCCTGCGTGAGGTCACCGAAAGGCCCGAAGCGGTAGAATCGGGTTCGGCCCTGCTGGTGGGTACGGACGAGGAGAAGATCCTGAATTCGGCCATTCCACTCATTGAAGATGAAAAAGCTTACGAGGAATTGCTCTTAAAATGCGTCAACCCCTTCGGGGACGGACATGCGTCGGACAGGATCGTCCATGAAGTCGAGAGGTTCCTCGGGTTTCGGAACTGACCGACCGCAGCGGGATATCATCCCGTGAGAGGAGTGAAGGACTTTGAACCATAAACTGGTGTTGAGGGGTGATCGGCCCCTGAAGGGAAGCATCACGGCCCAGGGCGCGAAGAACGCAGCCCTTCCCGTCATGGCAAGTGCGCTTCTAATGAAAAACGGGACCCTGGAATTGAGCCGGGTTCCAGACCTCCATGACATCCAGACGATGTCCGACCTTTTGAGGAACCTCGGGGCAGAGGTCCACTTCTCCGAAGGTAAAATGAACATCGTGACGCCGGACCAACTTGACTGGGCAACCCCTCCCGCGCTCGTCAGAAAAATGAGGGCTTCTTCCCTGGTACTGGGCCCCTTGCTCGCACGCTGCCATCGGGCTGTCCTGCCCCTTCCCGGAGGCTGTGCCATTGGGAGCCGGCCCATCGACCTGCACCTGAAGGGACTGACCAAGATGGGGGCGGAGATCCGGCTGGAGCACGGGTCCGTCCACGCGGAGGCCAGTAGGCTCAAGGGTGCGCGCATCTACCTTGACTTCCCTTCGGTGGGCGCCACAGAGAACCTCCTTATGGCTGCCGTCCTTGCCGAAGGCGAAACCGTGATCGAGAATGCGGCAAGGGAACCGGAAATTTCAAACTTGGCTGAAACACTCATTCGCATGGGGGGCCAGATCGACGGAGACGGAACCGGCACGATAAGGGTCAAGGGCGTTGAGGAACTGCACGGGACGGAGATCACGATCATCCCCGACAGGATTGAGGCATCCACCTATATCCTGGCCGGAGCAATCACAGGAGGAGACGTGACGGTAAAAGGAATGGAACCCGAACACCTGGAAGCCCTCCTGGCCAAGCTGGAGGAAGCAGGAGCCCATCTTTCCATACAGGGCGATTGCGTCAGGACCCTGCCGGATACCCTGCTTTCGGCTGTCTCCCTGAAAACACTGCCTTACCCCGGCTTCCCGACTGACCTCCAACCGCAGATCATGGCAGCGCTGTGCCTGGCCAGGGGCACAAGCGTCATCCAGGAGCGTGTTTTTGAATCCCGCTTCCTTCACGTAAGCGAACTCAAGCGGATGGGATGCCAGATCGAGTTGCAGGGAGACACGGCAATCATCACAGGGGTCGAGCACCTTACGGGTGCGGAAGTCAGGGCCACCGACCTGCGTGCAGGCGCCGCTCTCGTGCTCGCCGGCCTCGCTGCCAACGGCTACACTTGCATCTACCAGATGGGGCATATCCAGCGAGGATATGAGAACATGGTGGAAAAACTCCGCTCCCTGGGAGGAGATGTAGAGATCGTCCCGTGCGACGAAAACGAGGGTCCCAAATTCTAGAGCCAAAGAGCGGGGAGGAAAGATCATGTCCTGGAAAGACCACATCGTCAGGAAATCCCTAACGGACATTGAGCCATACAAGCCGGGGAAGCCCATCTCGGAGGTGCAACGGGAACTCGGTTTGCAATCCGCCATCCGGCTTTGCTCTAACGAGAACCCTTGGCCTCTGCCGGAAAAAGTGGTTGAGGCCGTTCGCCTTGCCTCGAGTGAAACCTGTCGCTACCCGGACCCTGCCGCATACCGACTCAAGAGGGCAATCGCCATGAGTTGGGGACGCTCCCCGGCCGAAGTCATCGTCGGTGGGGGAACGGAGGGAATCTTGTATTCCCTGTTCCAGTCGATCATCGACGAAGGGGACGAAGTGGCTTACGCTACCCCTACTTACCCTCTCTATCGTCTTGCTGCAGCCGCATCGGGAGCGCGAAGGGTCGAGGTCCCGACCGACGGCACCGAAGGAGAGACCGGGCTTGACCGGCTCATCGAAGCCTGCGGCCCCAGAACGAAAGCCCTCGTAATCTGCAACCCAAACAATCCGACAGGATCCATCATGACCCGGACCGACCTTACAACTTTGGCAAACTCCCTGAACGGCCGGGAAACCCTGCTCATCCTGGACGAAGCCTACGCGGATTATGTCGAGGACCCGAAGTATGCCTCTGGCATCGACCTTTTCGACCAACTCGGCAATGTCGTCATGCTGAGGACTTTCTCCAAGATCTACGGGCTGGCTGCCTTGCGCGTCGGCTATGCCATCGCCCCCAAGCCCGTTGTGGAGACCTACCTCAAGGTTCGAAAGGTTTTCGAAGTCAACAGCATCGCACAAAACGCTGCATTGGCCGCACTTTCCGAAACCAACTACATCCAGGAGGTCCGTGAAAGGACGCTCGCCGAACGCGAAAGGCTGAATTTTGCGCTTCGCGACATGGGAATCCGGGTTCATCCGACGCAGACGAACTTTGTCGTCCTGCACATCCAGGAGGCCAGGACCGTTTACGAGAACCTGCTTTCGGAAGGAATTATCGTCCGACTCGGTGACGACTTGGGTTACCCCGGACACTTAAGGGTGACAGTCGGCCTGCCGGAGGAAAACGACCTGTTCCTCCAGAGTCTCGGAAAGGTGCTGAAACGGCTTGCCGGAAGATGAGAAGGTCCCCCTTCCCGGCGTGAAGGTCATTTCGTTCGTTGGAAAAGCCGGAACCGGGAAAAGCCAAAGGGCACAGGTCCTGGCTAGGAATTTGGACATTGATTACATCCTCGATGACGGGCTTGTAATCCGAAAGGGGCAAATCGTTTCCGGGCGCAGTGCCAAGACCGAGAGAAACCAGGTGCGCGCGATTCGTCGCGCCATGATGGAGTTTTCGGATCACAGGCGGGAGATCCAGGAGTTCTTCCTGCAAGCACAGCCGTGTACCGTCATGATCATCGCCACTTCGGAGGGGATGGCCGTCCAGATTGCCAGGCGACTTGGTATTCCGGCCCCGGAAAGCGTGATCCGAATCGAGGACGTTGCGACACCGGAAGAGATCAGGCGAGCGAGACTGGAGAGGAAGGTAAAGGGACAGCATGTGATCCCCGTTTCCCAGGTCCAGGTTCGAAAAAATTTCGCGGGCAAACTCGTCGGCAAGCTAAGAGTCTTTTGGAAAGGGAAAAACAAGTACGAGGGCGAAAAGACGATCGTGAGGCCTCCGTTTAGCTTTATCGGAGCGCTCCGCATCGAACCCCAGGCCATAGAGGACCTCGCCCGTCATGTCGCCCTGCGAACCCCCCAAGTCAAAAGCATCCAGGAAATACGCATCAAGCCAAGCTCGGAGGGCGTTTCGCTGCAATTGAAAATCGGGGTTGTCCTGGGAGAGCGAAATCTCGTTGAGATCGCACGAACCGTCAAAGTGCGCATCTCCTCGAGCGTCAGCTATTTTATGGGCCTTGACGTCCGAGGGGTTGACGTCGTCGTCACGGAGGTGGAGCTCCATGGAGCGAAAGAATAACTTGATCATCTGCCCTTCCCCGGAAGAAATCGCCTCCCGGCGGAAAATCCTATGGTCGCGACTCCAGGATGACGTGTCAAAATGTCAGCTGTGCCCCCTGGCGGAAACGCGAAACCGAACCGTCTTTGGTGATGGACCGATGGAAACCTCGCTGATGTTTGTCGGAGAAGGCCCTGGAGCAGACGAGGATCAGCAGGGGCTTCCCTTTGTTGGGAAAGCCGGCCAGCTTCTGACCACTATCCTGACCGCAGCAGGGATCGATCGCGGGGGAATCTTCATCGGGAACGTTGTCAAATGCAGGCCACCGGGCAACAGGGTCCCTTCTGTCGAGGAAATGATGACTTGCGACACCTACCTCCAGACCCAGATCGCCCTGATTTCCCCAAGGATCCTCGTTCTCCTTGGAAGCACGCCGACACGCTGGATCCTCAAGACAACGGCTCCGATCGGGGAGCTCCGGGGGCGCTGGTTCAAGTGGCGGGGAATCGAGGTTTTCCCGATGTATCATCCAAGCTACCTCCTGCGCAACCAGTCCCGGGCTGCAGGCAGCCCCAAGGATCTCACCTGGAAGGACATACGGGAGGTCAAGAAACGCTGGGACGAAGTCCGGAATGAGGAGGAGTCCCGGGATGAACCTTCCTGAAGGCGAAAAGAAACCCCTGCCCTGCCACGTTGCAATCATCATGGACGGAAACGGACGCTGGGCAAAGAAGCGGGGACTGCCCCGGATCATGGGGCACCATGCGGGTGTCAGGGCGGTGGAGCGGGCGGTCAGAGCCGCAAGGGATGCCGGAATCAAGACTCTTTCCCTCTACGCCTTTTCAAGCGAAAACTGGAAAAGGCCCGAAAAAGAAGTCCTGGGCTTGATGGGCCTTTTTCGCCTAATTATACGGAGCAAGGTCGACCAGTTACTGCTGGAAGGTGCCCGGATCCGGTTTGCCGGGAAAATAGACGGCCTTCCCTCGGATGTACAGGATATTATCCGGGAAGCCGAGGGGAAAACAGCCGAACAAGTGGGCCTGCAGTTGGTTATCTGCCTCAACTACGGCGGGAGGCAGGAAATTCTCGATGCGTTCAACAGGGCTGCGGCTTCGGGGGAAGCCCGCCCTCTGGACGAAAAGGCATTCAGGAAGTACCTTTATCTTCCGGATGTTCCCGATCCGGACCTGATCATCCGAACAAGCGGAGAGATGAGGCTCAGCAATTTCTGGCTTTGGGAAAGCGCCTACAGCGAGTTTTATTTTACGGAAAAACTCTGGCCGGATTTTGGCCCCGAGGACCTCGAAAAAGCCCTGAACATTTACCAGGGGAGGGAAAGACGCTATGGATCCGTCTAGCCGCACCTTCGGCAGTGAAATCATAATTCGGGCCTTGAGCGGGGCCTTCGTGGTCCTGGCCATACTTGGTGGCATCCTCCTTGGAGGCATCTACTGGTCCTTCATCGTGACCCTGATCACCATGGTCTCCCTATGGGAGTTCTACAACCTCCTTTCCGTCAAGGTGAAGGTCACTCGCGGCATCGGCTTCATTTCTGCCCTGCTCCTTATCGCAGCAGCAACCCTTAATTTCAGTTCAGCGGCCATCCTTGCCATCACCGCCCTAATCCCGTTCCTTGTGCTCTGCATCGAGATCATACGACGCCAGATGCTCCAGAACAGCCATGCCATCTTCAACATGGGGGGAACCCTGGTCGGCCTTATTTTCATCGCTCTTCCCTGGACCTTCCTTGTGCTGCTCAGAGCAGAGCCATGGGGAACCATGCTCCTGATCACTCTTTTCGCCTGCACGTGGAGCTGCGATATCACGGCCTACCTTGTCGGAGTCCGTTGGGGAAGGACCTACCTTTGCGAAAATGTGAGCCCGAAAAAGACATGGGAAGGATTCGCGGCCGGCGTGGCGGGAAGCCTTTTCTGCGCAGGCCTTTTGGCCTTTGCCTGGCAGTTTCCACCCTTCCCGCTTCTCCTGCTGGGACTTCTCTGCGGCCTCGCCGGACAGATCGGTGACCTTGGAGAATCCCTGCTAAAACGCGAAGCCGGCGTCAAGGATGCGGGAAAACTGATACCCGGCCATGGTGGAATGCTGGACCGTTTCGACAGTATCCTCGTCAATGCCACGCTCGCTTTCCTGATCTTCGAGGTGATCTGGCATTGACCCGCACGGGAGCTATCCCTTCCGGGATTGCGGTGATCGGGGCCACAGGCAGTGTCGGAGGAGCCGTTTTGGACGTCTGCAGGAGTTTTCCCGACCGGTTCCATGTGTCAGCCCTGTCGGGTTTAGGCAACGTGTCAAGGATGGCAGCACTGGCAAACGAATTTGCCCCCGAACTTGTTTCGATGTGTGACCCCGAAGCGGCCTCAAGGCTCAAGCCCCTGGTCCCCCCCGGGACAAGGGTTCTTTCGGGAATCGATTCCCTGACAGAGGTCGCGCTTTTCCCCGGATCCAGTCATGTCGTCTTTGCATCATCGGGCACGGCAGCGATCCCCGCGCTCATGTCCGCCCTGGAAGCAGGAAGACCCGTGTCCCTGGCCAACAAGGAAAGCCTGGTCATCGCGGGCCCCTGGGTGATGGCCCTCGTTGGCAGCAAAGACCAGATGAGGCCGCTCGACAGCGAACACAACGCGGTCTGGCAATGCCTATCCGGGGAAATGGACCGGAGCATCCAGTCCATTGTCCTGACTGCATCCGGCGGACCTTTCCGGGCACTGGACACCCAGGAACTCGAGCGTGTCACCCCCAGGATGGCCTTGAGACATCCCGTCTGGGCAATGGGAGCGAAGATCACGGTTGACAGTGCGACCCTGATGAACAAGGGATTGGAAATATTGGAGGCCATGCAGCTTTTCAGGCTTCCTGCCGGCAAGGTCAGGGCTCTCGTTCACCCGCAATCGTTTGTCCATGGAATGGTCCTTTTTTCCGACTGCACAATGAAGTGGCTGCTCTCTAACCCGGATATGCGTATCCCTGCAGCTGTCGCCCTTGCCTATCCTGAAAGGCTCCAGATCGGAGATGCCGCCCTCGAATTCCCTCCACTCGAGACGTTGGCCCTTTCCTTCGAAGAACCCGACATCAACCGCTTTCCCTGCCTTTCCATCGCCATGGAGGCAGCCCGAACGGGTGGAGCGGCACCTGCCTTGCTCGTAGGGGCCGATGAGATCGCTGTAAAGGCCTTCCTGGAGGAACGTCTTCCTTTTACGGCAATCCCGCGCCTCATCGAAGAGGTCCTCACTTCTTACCCCGGTCCTTCCCCGACCTCCGCCGAGGAGGCAATCGCTATAATGGAATGGTCCAAGCGAAAAGCAACGGAGACTCTATACCCAGAAAAATCCTCGAGGAGGTCAGTCCCTTGATCGTCAGCCTATTTTCTTTTTTGCTCGTTATCGGTATCAGCGTTGTCATCCACGAACTCGGGCACTTTCTCTTTTCCATCCGTTTTGGTGTAAAAGTTTACGAGTTCGCCTTCGGCATGGGACCTGCGTTCTTCCAGAAACGACGGGGCGAGACGGTCTATTCCCTCCGAGCTTTTCCCATTGGGGGCTTCGTCCGTCTTGCAGGAATGGAGGAGGAGCAGGACGGTGAAAGCGCCCCACCAGAGAGAACCTATCCCAGTAAGACACCGTTCCAGCGTTTCGCCATCCTTGCCGGGGGCCCCCTCTTCAACATCCTTCTCGCAATCGTCCTGACGACAGCTCTTTTGGCCTTCCACGGAATCCTCGACGTCCGTACGGCCACGGTGGGATCAACCATGAGCGGATACCCCGCGGAACGAATCGGGCTTTCGGAAGGGGATCGCATCCTTTCGATCAACGGGAAGACAGTGACGGACTGGGAGTCCATGTCTTCAACCCTGCGGCAGGAAGCTCCCAAGGGCCCGGTCTCGCTGGTGGTCGACCGAAAAGGAGAGCCCCGGACCTTTTCCGTCCTGGTCGAAAAGGATCGCCAACACGGCGTCCCCCTGCTGGGCATTCGGCCCCGCAACGTCCGTTATACCCTGCCCGTAGCCCTCTATCGTTCGGTCGGAACGGCCTGGGAAATGACGGTGTCCATCCTGAGGGGCTTGTGGACCTGGGCATTCGGGCAACAGCACGTGGAATTCGCAGGCCCGGTAGGAATCGCCTCGATGGCCGGTGATGCGGCAAGACAGGGGTGGTGGTCATTTATTTCGTTCCTGGCCGTCATCAACCTGAACCTCGGGATCCTCAACCTTTTCCCCTTCCCGGCCCTTGACGGGGGCAGGCTATCGTTTTTAGTCGGAGAGATGGTGACAGGACGCCGTCTTCCCTCAAAGTGGGAGAACCTCATCCACCTGGCGGGCTTTGCACTGCTTCTTGCCTTGATCGTCTTCGTCACATGGAAGGATATCCTCCGCCTGACTCGCCCGTAAGGTAAAAGAAACCTAAAAAGGAGAAATACCCATGTCGACCAGGAGCGTCTCGGTGGGAAACCTTGTAATTGGCGGAAACAACCCCGTCCGCGTCGAAAGCATGCTCAAGACTCCGCTGGAAAACCTTGAAGGGTGTGCAAACGAACTGCACGGCCTTGCGGAGGCAGGTTGCGAGATGGTGCGGGTGGCTTTTCCCGACCCCTCGAAAGCCGAAGCCCTTGGGATTCTCCTGTCCCAGGCTGAAATTCCCCTGATGGCGGATATCCATTTCGATCCCGATCTCGCGGTCTTGAGCCTCAAGGCGGGAGTTCCCGCCATCCGCATCAATCCCGGCAATATGGGAAGCCCGGAACGCCTGGCGGAGATCCTTCGTTTGGCTGCCGACCGTCAGGCCGTCATCCGAATCGGAGCCAACAGCGGTTCACTGTCTGGACCGCAGTTGGCCGAAACCGGGAATGATCGTGCTATGGCCCTCGTACGAGCCGTTGAAGAACAACTCCAGTTCCTCATGAAGCATAGGTTCGAAAATATCATCCTTTCTGCAAAATCCACGTCGATCCCGGAGACCATTCGGGCAAATGCACTTCTCTCGGAGCGTTATCCCTACCCCCTGCATATCGGGATCACGGAAGCGGGGCCAGACCTCCGGGGCGTCGTAAAAAACTCGGTCGGCATCGGAATTCTCCTGAACCAGGGGATCGGGGATACGATCCGCGTCAGCGTGACGGGCCCCTCAGTGAAGGAGGTGGAAACCGGGTATTCGATCCTCAACGCCTTGGAAATACGTCGGAGGGGATTCGACCTGATTTCCTGCCCCACGTGCGGTCGACGCCGGATTGACGTGCAGGCCCTTGTCCAGAGGATTCTCCCAAGCCTGGTTTCCCTTCCGGACGGATTCAGTGTCGCTGTCATGGGATGCGAGGTGAATGGACCGCGTGAAGCCGCACATGCCGATTTGGGGATTTCAGGTTCACCCAACGGCTTCATCCTCTTTTCCAAGGGCGAGGTGATCGCCACTGCCGGGGCGGACAACCTCGAAGAGGTCCTGAAATCGGTCCTGGACAGAATCGGCCCAGAATCAAACTGATAGGGCTTCACCCCGGGTTTATCCTTAACATAATCCTGCTTATTTCCATCTCGCCTTGTTTTTTTCCGCTGTTTGATTGACAGAGGGGGGGGGGCCGGTATAATGAATTTCGCCCCAGCCCCGAGGTCCCTACGGGATTATTTGCATGTGAAGGAGGACTCCCCTGATGATTGAAACACCTGGCCTGTACACCCTGGTCGTGGGAAAAGGAGAAGGAGAGAAAAAGCTGACCGCATTCGATGCGGGGCTTTTGGAAGCAGGAGTCGGAAATATGAACCTCTTGAGGGTTTCCAGCGTTCTGCCACCTCGTTGCCGTTTCGTCCCGAAGATGGAAATGCCTTTCGGAAGCCTTCTACCGATCGCTTACGGCTCGATTTCCAGCGATGTCCCGGGTGAAAGGATTGCTGCCGCTATCGGTGTGGGTGTCCCGGCAGATCCCGATAGTTTCGGCATGATCATGGAGTATTCCGGTTTCTGCTCCGCCGAGGAAGCTGCACGCAAGGTCGAGGAAATGGTCCGGGAAGCCTTTGAGATGAGGAGCCTTTCCCTGAAAGAAGTCAAGGTTAAGGCCGTGGATCACGTTGTGGAGCAGTGCGGCAGCGTTTTTGCAGGCTGTCCCCTGTTCTATTTGGCCAAGGGAGAGTAATCCTTCTCATGGAACCGATGGCGCGCCGCGAAACGGACCTTTGGTTCACCGAGTACCAGACCCCGGACATGAGACTGGGGCTGAGGATCAGCGATATCCTGCTGAACGTCCAGACTCCCTACCAACACCTTCTCGTCGTGAAAACGGAGCAGTATGGAAATCTCATGGCTCTCGACGGAGCCATCATGATCACGGACAGGGACGAATTCACCTATCACGAGATGATGAGCCATCCCGCCCTTTGCTCCCATCCCTCGCCAAGGCGTGTCCTCGTCGTGGGGGGAGGGGACGGTGGCATCGTCCGTGAGCTTGTCCGGTATGACGTGCTCGAGAAGGTAACACTTGTCGACATCGACGAACAGGTCATCGAAGCCTCCAGGAAATATTTCCCTTCCGTCAGCAGCGCCCTGGATCACCCTAAGGTCGAAGTACGGCCGATGGATGCCCTGGTCTACATCAAGGACCACCAGGACGAATTCGATGTGATCATCGTGGACAGTACCGATCCTGTCGATTTCGCTGCCGGCCTTTTCGAGGAGGCCTTCTTCCGTGACGTTCACCGTGCCCTGCGCGATGACGGAATGGTCGTTTCCCAGACGGAATCTCCCATGGGGCATCCCGACATCCTCCGTACGGCCTATCGGGAAATGAAGAAAGTCTTCCCTGTGGTCGAACTCTGCTGGGGAATCATGCCGACCTACCCGACGGGATCCTGGACCTACACGCTCGCTTCCAAGATTCACGATCCCCGTAAACCCTTGCGGCTTCCGCCAGAGGGAACTAAATACTATTCCCCGAAAATTCACGAGGCCTGTTTCGTGTTGCCTCCATTCCTCGAAAAAATCCTCGGAGAAGGGCAAGACCCCGTGTGACCCGCTTTATCGGCAGCTCCCCGAGGTTAGGTGACTCAAAGTGGATCCTGTTGGGAATCCCCATGGATTTCACGGTCTCACGCAAGTCAGGGAGCCGGTTCGGCCCGGAATCCATCCGGGCCGAATCTCACAACCTTGAAACCTACAGCCCTGCCCAGGACCAGGATCTTTCAGAGGTGCCCTTTTACGATCTGGAAGACCTGAGTTTCCCCTACGGAGATGTCCTGCGGGCACTTGACACGGTTGAACGCGTTGCGAAACGCCTTTTCGCCCGAGGCAGGCGAGTGGCCGGCCTCGGCGGGGAACACCTTGTTTCACTCCCCCTGATACGCGCCGCGGCTTCTTTCTGGCCCGACCTCCGGGTCGTCCACTTCGATGCTCACGCTGACCTGCGAACAAGCCTGCGTGGCGGCAGCCTGAGCCATTCCTCGGTCATGCGCCATGTGGCCCAATCCTGCCTGGAGCAAACCCACCGACTCTACCAATTCGGGATCCGCTCCGGCTGTGCAGAGGAAATGGAATGGGGGAGGCGACATACAAACCTTCACCTTTTCGACGTACTGGAACCCTTGAAGCAATCCATCAAAGAACTCGAATCCCACCCAGTCTACCTATCGGTCGACATCGACGTCGTTGACCCGGCAGCGGCGCCCGGAACGGGAACGCCGGAAGCCGGAGGCATTTCTTCGCGAGAACTGCTCGAGGCTATCACCTGCATGCGAGGGCTAGACCTTGTAGGATTCGATCTCGTCGAGGTCGCCCCGGACCTCGATGTGAACAACGTCACCTCAGCCCTGGCTGCAAAATGCATTAGGGAATCCCTGATCCAGTGGAGGTAGCCCCTTTTCGTGTACGTTCCCTTTGTGCTATAAATGTCTTATCCTGAACCATACGCCTTTTTTGGTTCATTTTTAAGGAGGGGCCATGAGCAGCGGGACAAACGGCTTCAACGTATCTTCGGAAGTGGGACGCCTCAAGCGCGTGATGCTCCACAGGCCAGGAAAGGAACTGGAACGGCTGACGATCGACAACAAGGACGATCTCCTGTTCGACGATATCCTATGGGTCGAGGAAGCTCAGAAGGAACATGACGCTTACGCGGACCTCCTCAGGGACAATGGAGTAGAGGTTGTTTATTTCCGGAACTGCCTGGCTCACGTCCTGCGCGAGGAAGAAATCCGATCCATGCTCCTGGATGAGGTCCTCGCCTGGGAAGCCCTGGATTACCCCCTTTCGTGCGCCCTCAAGTCCGAAATGATGGAAGTCTCCTCTCCCGAACTGGCGGAGATCCTGACGGGAGGAATCACAAAGGCGGAAGCCCACAAACTTCTCGGCAATTGCCACAGCCTGGTACTGAACACCCTGGACGACCACGAACTCCTGATCCGCCCCTTGCCCAACCTCTACTTCCAGAGGGACCCTTATTCCTTTGTTCGAAACGGGGTCATCATCAGCGTGATGTCTTTTGACGCCCGGCAGCGCGAGCCCATTTACGCCCGCTACATCTTCAAGTACCACCCCTATTTCAAGGACGTGAAAATCTACTTCGGCGAGGAGAAACTCGACAGCATCCCTTACTGCATCGAGGGCGGGGATTTCCACGTGTTCTCGGAAGACACGGTCGCCATCGGAATCAGCCAGAGGACATCCGCAGGCTCGGTCCAGATCGTAGGCCGCAGGCTGGCAAGGGAAGCCGGGATCCGGACGGTACTGGCTGTCGATATTCCGAAACACCGTGCCTACATGCACCTGGACACGGTGTTCACTATGGTTGATTGGGATGCCTTCACCATCTTCCCCGGTGTGGCTGATCGTATCCGTGTCTGGGAACTGGGATATGACGAAGACGGAAACCTAGTCCGAATCGATGAAAGCCGTAACCTTGTGGATACATTGAAACGGACCCTTCACCTCGACCAGGTACGCCTTATCGAAACCGGCGGTGGGGACCCGGTCCTGGCTGCGAGGGATCAATGGAACGACGGGACCAACACGTTTTCAATCGCGCCGGGAGTTGTGGTGACTTATCGGCGCAATGTCGTTTCCAACACGGTTCTCCGTGAAAACGGGATCAAGGTTTACGAAATACGGGGGGCCGAGCTCGGCAGGGGAAGAGGTGGTCCCCGCTGCATGAGCATGCCGCTCGAGCGGGCACCGCGCTCAAATAATTAACTGAAACCCATATAGGAGGAGGAAACGGAAAATGCCAATTAACCTGAAGGGACGCAGTTTCCTGACACTCAAGGATTTCACCTCGGAGGAAATCGGATATCTCCTGCAGCTTTCGGCAGACCTTAAAACCAAGAAGAGAATGGGAATCAAGGGAAACCTGCTTGCTGCCAAGAACATCGCCCTGATTTTTGAGAAGCCTTCCACCCGGACCCGGTGTGCCTTTACCGTTGCTTGCATCGATGAAGGAGCCCATCCGGAATACTTGGGCAAGAACGATATCCAGCTCGGCCACAAGGAAGACGTGAAGGACACGGCACGCGTCCTTGGCCGCATGTTCGACGGGATTGAGTTCCGGGGCTTCAAGCAAAGCGTCGTCGAAGAGCTGGCTTGCTGCAGCGGCATCCCGGTCTGGAACGGCTTGACGGACACCTACCATCCGACCCAGATCCTTGCCGATTTCCTTACGATCCAGGAAAACTTCGGCGGGCTCAAGGGAGTTCGCCTCGTCTATTGTGGAGACGGCCGGAACAACATGGCCAACTCTCTGATGATCGGCTCTGCGAAGATGGGACTCCACTTCGTCATTGCCGCCCCGCGGTCACTATGGCCGGAATCCGAACTCGTGGAAAGCTGCAAGGCAATTGCCAAGGAAACCGGGGCGACGATCGAGTTCATGGAAGATGCCATCGCTGCCGTCAAGGACGCCGATGCGATCTATACCGACGTCTGGGCTTCAATGGGCGAGGAAGACAAGATGGCTGAGCGAGTCGCTCTTCTTTCCCCTTACCAGGTCAACGCAAGGCTTATGGCCGCTACGGGAAAGGAAGAAACAATCTTTCTCCACTGCCTCCCGGCGGTCAAGGGTAAGGAAGTCACCGAGGAAGTCTTTGAATCAAGAAACTCTAAGGTCTTTGATGAGGCCGAAAACCGCCTCCACACCATCAAGGCGGTCATGGTCGCAACGCTGGGAAATTAACCCGATATTCAAAGGGGGGGCCGCCTTGAAGGCGGACCCCCCTTTTTTCGGGTAAACTGGCCTGTTTGGCCTCAGATGGGAGGAAGCAGGCTGGGAACCCCTACCCGGATATAACCGAGGGAGGAGGCAGCCTCAACGAAACGATGGATTTCCCGGGTCGCGCCACGTAGCAGGACGACCTCCATGCAGGTATCATGATCGATATGAACATGAGTCGTACAGACGATGGATTCGCCAAAGTCATGCTGGAGGCGCATGATCTCCCGGCTTGCATCCCTGCTGTGGTGATCGTAGGAGAAGGTAAAGGTCCCGTAAGCTTCCCCCTCCTGGATCTCCCACATGGCCTGCCCGATGTAACTCCGGATAATCTGCCTGAGGGCGTCGGAACGGTTTTTCATCTTTTTTTCGTCTACCCACCGGTCAAATTCCCTTGCCAGGTCTTCCGGCATGGAAACGCTGAAACGGACCATTTCTTCCATCACGAGTGCACCTCCGTTGCCCAGGAAGGGAGAGTGTAAGGAATGCCCCCTGTACAGATTGCGATTATCCAGATGAATAGTACCTCCGACTCGCCCGGGGAGCTGGCTTTGCAGGTCGAAACCAGGCTTCGGAACCTGCCTGAGGAAGTCTCCCTCGTCATCTTACCAGAACTCTGGACAGTTTCCCGCTTTGATGAAACCCTCCCCGGGAAGGGCAAGGACAGCCCTTCAATCCTGGAGCGCCTCTCGGCCTGGTCGAGGGAACACCTTTGTGCCGTCCACTGCGGCAGCCTGCCGTGGATCGAAGGGAAACACCTGATGAATCGGGCCTTCTTCGTCGGGGAAAACGGTACTATCGTCTCCTTCTACGACAAAGCTCACCTGATCCCGATGATGAATGAAAATTCTTTTTTCAAGCCTGGAGACGGGGCCTCTCTTTTCCTTTGGAAGGGTCTCGTCTGCGGAAACGCGATCTGCTACGACATCCGCTTCCCGGAATATATCCGGGGAATTGCCCTGGCCGGGGCCCGAATCCTCCTTATCCCGGCAGCCTGGCCCGAAAGCCGGATAGGCCACTGGAGGACCCTGTTGCAGGCCAGGGCAATCGAAAACCAGGTATTTGTCATTGCGTGCAATCGAAGCGGATTGTCCGGAGAAATACTTTTCGGCGGGCACTCGATGGCAATTGCTCCGGACGGAACAATCATGGCGGAAGCAAGTGCAGGCGACGAAACCCTTCTTGTGGAAATCGACCCTCTGGAAGTCGATCGGGTCCGCAAGTCGTTCCCAGTTCTTGAAAGCCGCAGGCGTGGCCTCTATTCCATCGTTTCCTCCATCTGAACAGCAACAGGAAGAGTCCCTGTCTTGAAAGCCGGAACCGCCGGGATCGATATGCTAGAATATTTCTGCCTTTAACCTTTTGCGTCAGGAGAAATGACAGATGTCCACCCTTTACCGGAACCCATCTATCCTTTCGAACTCGATCGAAAGCTGGCTTAGGGAAAAGCTTCGCGCCGCGGGCGAGAAGGGCGGGATAGTCGGCCTTAGCGGAGGAATCGACTCTGCTGTCGTTGCGGCACTCCTTAAACGAGTTTGTGGGGACCGCATGATGGCTGTCACCATGCCCTGCCACAGCCACCCTGAAGACCGCCAACATGCGGAACTGGTTGCCCGTCATTTCGAACTCCCACTTCTTGTCGTCGACCTGACAGCCACCTATGATACCCTCCGGGCGGCCATTCCTGCACAAGGAAGCGAAGGGGCGAAACTCGCCACTGCCAACCTTAAGCCGCGACTTCGGATGATCACGCTCTATTACCTCGCTCAGGAAAGGAATCTTCTTGTTTGTGGGACAGGGAACCGGGTCGAGCTTACCGTAGGCTACTTCACAAAGTACGGCGATTCAGGCGTCGACCTCCTTCCTCTCGGGGATCTGCTCAAGGGAGAGGTGCGACAGCTGGCAAGCCTTTTGGGCGTCCCTGCGCCCGTTATCGATAAACCCCCCTCTGCGGGCCTTTGGCAAGGGCAAACCGATGAAGGCGAAATGGGTGTCACTTATGATGAACTCGACCGTTACCTGGCGCGGGGTGAAGGCCATGAAAAGGTGCGGGATTTCGTGGAGCGCTCCCGAGCCCGTTCCGAACATAAGAGGAACATGCCTCCCCTTTGCCGGATAGGCGAAACGAAACAAGCATGATGAAGAGGTGATCGTCAATGTCAGGACATTCAAAGTGGGCAAATATCAAGCATCGCAAGGGAGCACAGGACGCAAAGAAGGGTGCGGTCTTCCAGAAGCTTGCCAAGTTCATCATCGTGGCCGCCCGCGAAGGCGGGGGAGACCCGAATGCCAACTTCCGCCTGAAGACCGCTATCGACAAGGCTCGGGAATACAACATGCCCATGGATAACATCGAACGCGCCATCAAGCGCGGAACGGGCGAAATCGAGGGAGCCACCTACGAAGAGATCACGTACGAAGGTTTCGGCCCAGCCGGAGTCGCCATCCTGGTTGAGACGCTAACCGATAACCGGAACCGCACCAGTGCAGACATGCGCTCGCTCTTTTCCAGGAACGGCGGCAACATGGGCGAAGCCGGATCGGTGGGTTGGATGTTCGAAAGGCGAGGAGTCCTCAGCATCACGGGCAAGAACCTTGATGAGGAAAAACTGATGGAAGCAGCCCTCGAAGGAGGCGCTGATGATCTTGTCCAGGATGGGGAAGACGGTTACACGGTCTATTGCGACCCTTCGGTTCTTTCCGAGGTGAAGGAAACCCTCAAGTCCAAGGGATACGCCGTGGGGGGAACTGAACTGAGCATGGTTCCCAAGAACTCTGTTGAGATCGTGAAGAAGGAGGATGCCGCCCGGGTCCTTCGCCTGGTGGAAATCCTCGAAGACCATGACGACGTCCAGAACGTCTATGGCAATTTTGACATCCCCGATGAGGTGATGGAGGCCATTGCCGGCTGAGTGCGGGGTTACCCGCTGCCTCGGGATCGACCCCGGGATCGGAAGGCTGGGGTTTGCCCTGGTCCGCCAAGCGGGGAACACCCTGAGTCCCGTTGATTATGGGTGCGTTGAAACACGTCCGGGGGAAGAGTTGCCGAAACGACTCCTGGTCCTTTATTCTTCCCTGCGGGAGATCATCGGTCGCCTCGAACCCGATATCATTGCCGTCGAACGGCTTTTTTTCGGAAGGAACACGACGACCGCGGAAGCTGTCTGGCAGGCTCGTGGGGTCGTTCTGTTGCTGGCGGCACAAAATGGTCTTTCCTTGTTCCAGCCCAAGCCTGCCGAGGTCAAGATGGCCGTCGCCGGAAGCGGCACTGCGACCAAGAACCAGGTCCAGCGCATGGTTTCCGAGATCCTTCGCCTTCCTGCGCCACCAAGGCCGGACGATGTAGCGGATGCATTAGCCATTGCGCTGACAGGCCTTGCAATGAATGCCATGGAATCCCGAATCCTGGCCCTGGAGGGACGACGCCCATGCTGAGGAGCATATACGGACAGGTTCTCCAGGTCCAGGACGAAGTGGTTGTGTTGGATGTCAATGGCCTGGGCCTGGAAACCCACTGCAGCCGAAGAGCGGCAGAAGCATGCCTCGAGGGAGAAATGGCCAGGATCCAGACGTACCTCCTGGTAAACGAATCCGGGATCTCGCTTTTCGGTTTCGTCGATGACGAGGAAAGGCGTCTTTTCCTTGAGTTGCTCGCGGTCAAGGGCGTCGGCGGCCGTATGGCCATGAGCCTGTTAAGGGCGGAGGCACCCCGGGCCCTCGTGAAAGCCATCCTGTCTTCAGACATGGGGACACTCACTCGAATACCAGGGGTAGGACGCAAGACCGCAGAAAGGCTTTGCTTTGAACTTCGGGAAAAGCTTGCCCGGGATTTTCCCGTGCTCTCTGGGGAAGGGATCGAGTTTAACGCTACGTTAACTGGAAACGAGGTCCTGGATGCCCTGGTCGGGCTGGGTTTTTCCCGGCCCGAAGCCTCGGGGGCCGTGCGTGCGGCCATGGCCCAGGCGGGCGAGAGTGCCCACGAGGAAGAGATCCTTGAATCTGCCTTGCGTCTGCTGAACCGAATCAGGGGTGAGCGGAGATGAACCCGGAACCTAACCGCATCGTTGAACCACCAAGGATCGCAGGAGAAGTGGACAACCTTTCACTCAGGCCACAGCGGCTGGATGAGTTTATCGGCCAAAAGCCACTGCGAGAGAAGTTGCGGATCTATATCGATGCCGCCCGCATGCGGAAGGAACCCCTCGACCACCTCCTTTTTTTCGGCCCGCCGGGACTTGGTAAGACGACCCTGGCGGGAATCATCGCGAATGAGATGTCCGGAAACCTGAAGGTGACGACCGGACCCGCCCTGGAAAGAGCAGGAGACCTGGCAGCCCTTCTTTCGAATTTGCAACCGGGTGACGTGCTTTTCATCGATGAAATCCACCGCCTTTCACCGAACGTGGAAGAAATCCTCTATCCTTCCATGGAGGACTATTCCCTGGATATCGTTGTCGGAAAGGGCCCTTTCGCCAGAAGCATCCGCCTTAGCCTCCCTCCCTTCACGCTGATCGGGGCAACGACGCGCCTTGGGCTTCTCACTTCCCCCCTGCGGGCCCGCTTCGGCATCGTGGAGCAGCTCGACCTCTACAACCCGGAGGAACTTTCGGAGATCGTTCGGCGGGGGGCATGCGTGATGAAAATCGAGGTCAATCCCGCCGCGGCCATGGAAATCGCTTTACGGTCCCGGGGAACCCCCCGGGTGGCCATCCGGTTGCTGAAACGGGTGCGCGACGTCGCCGCCGTCAGCAATCACCCCCTTATCGACGCATCGCTGGCAAAAAGCGCCCTTGAGATGCTTTCAATCGATCATGCAGGATTGGACGAGGGAGACAGGAAACTGCTGCGAGCCCTCATCGAGCTCTTCGCCGGAGGACCCGTGGGACTTGCGACCCTGGCTGCGGCTCTGAACGAGGAACAACAAACCGTCGAGGACATCTACGAACCCTTCCTGATCCGCAAGGGGTTGATCGAAAGGACTCCGCGGGGAAGGCGGGCGACTCCGACGGCCTTCGAATACCTGGGCCTTTCAGCCCCGGCGGGTTATGCCCGCCAGATGAGCCTGCTCGAAGGCACTGAATGAACCCGATGCAATCCCTGGGTAAGTTCCTCCTTTTTGCGGGAGCGTTGTTGGTCCTTCTTGGGGGACTCGTAATCCTGGCGGGAAAAATCGGTTTTCCTCTAGGCCGCCTTCCCGGGGACTTCACATTTCGTGGAAAGCACGTCCTGTTCTTTGCCCCTATCGGAACCATGGTCCTCGTCAGCCTTGTCCTGACAATTCTCATGAACCTTTTCCTGAGGTGGTTAAAGTGAAAACTCTCAAGTCCATCCTTGCCTTAAGTTTGATTCTTGCGACCGCATCCTGCCTTTTTCCGAAACCCGTGCAGGCTTCCCCCAGGCTGGTGCGCATCGGGATCGCGACAGGTGCCCAATCCGGTACAGTAGAATCTGAAGGGATACTGCGATGCACCGATGCGGGGGGAAGGACCCTTTCCGTGGGACGGCGGGCCGTAGTGGAACTTTCGGCCGGAAGGATGCTTGTCAACGGGCAGGCGGCATCCCTCCCCTTGGAATTTAAAGGATCGCAACCGATCAAGTGGAATGGAAGGCCCTATCGGGGCAGCCTGAGCCTCGTCCCATACAATAGCGGTTTTTCGGCGGTCAACGTTCTAGATGTCGAATCCTACCTCAGGGGAGTGCTGAAAATCGAGGTGAACCCGGCCTGGCCCATGGAAGCCCTGAAAGCCCAGGCGGTCATTGCCCGCACCTACGCCCTGCGGCAAGCCGGCCGGCATGGGAAAGAAGGTTTCGACCTGTGCGCCACGACCCACTGCCAGGCATACCGGGGGATGGCAGCCGAGGATCCCAAGCTCGACCGGGCTATCGCAGAAACCCGTGGGGTCGTGGTCCTTTACGGTTCCCAGCTCGCACACACCTATTACTTCTCAGACGGGGCCGGGTGGACCGCCGATGTCTCGACCGTGTGGGGCGGAAGACTGCCTTACCTGACATGCCGCCCTGAGCCCGTGCCTTACGAAACTCCCCATAGCCGCTGGAAAGCTTCGCTGTCCCAGGAAGCCTTGCAGAAAATCATGAATGCCCTCAAGGCACCGGTCGGGACTGTACTCGAGATCAGGACAGCGCAGAAGGACAGCGGAAACCGCGTGACCCTCCTTGAAGTGCGGGGCACTTCAGGGAACGCCACGGTCAAGGGCCATTCTTTCAGAATGGCTGCAGGGAGCAACCTGATTCGCAGTACCCTTTTCGATGTCGACTTTGCTGGAACGGGAGTGTCGGCTTATCCTGCACTTCTTCCGACCCCGAAACCCTCGGCCCCGATTCCGTTGAAAGCGGTCGAAGATCCCCTGATCGTCCTAACCCGGCAGGGAGCCTTCTCAAGCGCAGAGCTGATGGACATGCTCCTTCACCCGGAAAAAAGGGAAGATTACATCAGGAAAGCCCTGGCAAAGGGGGGGAACCACCAGGCATCCATTCCCGCCGCACCCGCTCCTCCGGCTCCCGCACGGTCTTTTCCAGGAACCGCCCCGGCCGTTTTCGACTTCCAGGGCAGAGGATGGGGACACGGGGTAGGCCTTTCCCAGTGGGGCGCTAAGGCCCTTTCCGAAAACGGGTGGGACTACAGGGCTATCCTCGGCCATTACTTCCCCGGGACCACGCTCCAGGTTCTCCGCTGACGGGGAGTCCCAATGAAAACTGACGAAACCGAGCCATTCCTCCAGGTTTCCCACGACCTGCTCAGGACCGAATCCTACAATTACGATCTCCCGGAGGGACATATCGCCCAAGTCCCCGCAGAACCCAGGGACTCGTCGAGGCTCCTGGTCCTGAAACGTGATGAGGCCCGCATTGAGCATCGCTTCTTCCGCAACATCGTCGATTACCTTTTACCGGGAGATTTGCTGGTCCTGAACGATGCACGGGTCATTCCGGCACGTCTTTACGGGACAAAAACCGGCGGGACCGCCCGATCGGAAATATTCCTGCTTAGGGCCCTTGATCCGCTGTGGAAACGATGGGAAGCCCTCGTCAGGCCCGGCAGGCGCCTTCAGCCCGGGGTTTCCGTAATGCTGGACGGGGGAGCATGCGTCACGGTGGGGGAACGCCTTCCGGACGGCCTGAGGGTAGTGACATTCCCGGAAACAATCGATATACACGATTTTATCGACAGGGCCGGGCAGGTCCCCCTTCCCCCGTATATCCACAACAGCACGATCAACCCGGGAAGGTACCAGACCGTTTATGCCAAAAATGAAGGCGCCGTTGCAGCACCCACAGCCGGGCTGCATTTCACGGAACCCCTCCTCGACAAGATCTGCTCGATGGGAATCGAGGTGACGAGGCTGACCCTTCATGTCGGTATCGGGACCTTCCGCCCCGTAAAGGAAGCAGATCTCCGGCAACATCCCATGCACGAGGAATTTTACGAAATTCCCAAAGTGGCGGCCGAAAGGGTGAACACCGCACGACAGGATGGAAGGCGTGTCATCGCCGTCGGAACGACCGTCGTACGAGCTCTCGAGGCTTCTTCGCAAACAGGGACGTGCCGGGCTGGAATCGACCAGACGAAACTGTTTATTTACCCAGGCTATCGCTTCAAGGCAATCGATGCCCTCATTACGAACTTCCATCTACCGAAGAGCAGCCTCCTGATGCTTGTCAGTGCCTTTGCCGGGCATGAAGCAACCATGGGTGCCTATCGCGCGGCAGTGAGGGAAAAATACCGTTTTTTCTCTTTCGGTGACGCGATGTTCATCATCTAGCCCCGTTTTCTCCCTGGATTCCCACCCGATATTCTCAACAAAATGTCAGGGTTGGGGTATATTTGTCTGGAGAGAAGGGGGGTCTGAAAAATGTGGCTTTGGGGTTGTTTGGCTCCTCATCCGCCAATAATCGTCCCCGAGGTCGGCCGGGGAAGGGAAAGGGAAGCTTCCGCCACTCTCAAGGGTATGCAGGACCTCGCCGAAAGGCTCCGTGACAAGAGGCCCGAGGTTTTGCTGGTTCTCAGCCCCCATGCTCCCTTTGGCGATGGGCTGATGTTCGTCGACGCACTCCGGTTCGAGGGCGGACTCCAGAAATTCGGAGTTGACGGAACCCTCTTTGAAACCCCCGGAGGCTGCGATGCCTCTCACGACCTTGTCGATTTTCTCAAATCTTCCATTCCCGTCCCCAGATGGGGTACCGAGACCTTCCAGCTCGACCACGCCTCAGTCGTACCCCTGACCTGGTTTCACAAGGCCTGGGGAAACTTGCCCCCCCTCGTCCTGGCGAACCCAATAGGGCTTGGTCTGCAGGCGGCTTTCTCCCTCGGGAAACTCCTGTCGGAATTCAAGGACTTTCGAAGTTGGGCCCTTTTGGCGAGCGGAGACCTATCGCACCGGGTAACTCCCGAAGCACCGGCAGGCTACCACCCTGACGGTTCCCGCTTTGACGCCCTTGTCATGGAATCGATAAGGCGCAATGACGCACAAGCCCTCCTGGACCTTGATCCAGCCTTCATCGACAGGGCAGGGGAATGCGGCCTTCGCTCCGCGCTCGCCCTCCTAGGGCTGGCTGGCAAGAATCCAATTGAAGTGCTCTCCTACGAAGCCCCCTTCGGGGTCGGATACGGCACGGCACTCTGGGAATGCCCGGGGAATACCGAGAACAAATACGGTGCCAGGCTGCCAGGGCTTGCCCGAGCCTCGATCCGGCATTACCTGGAGACGGGCAGGAGGCTTGCTGAGGACGAAGCCAAGAGCCTGTACCCGGGCCATGAACTCTGGGAGGCAAGGCAAGCCTGTTTTGTTTCCCTGAAAAACCGCACCGACGGGTCACTTCGCGGATGCATAGGAACCTTGGAACCGACCTGCCCTTCGCTGGGGGAGGAAATTCTCCAGAATGCGATCTCCAGCGCCATGAGGGATCCCCGTTTCGAGCCCGTCACGCTTTCGGAATTGCCGGGAATCACGGTCTCGGTCGACGTCCTCGGCTCGCCAGAAAGGATCTCCGGCCCGGAATCGCTGGATCCCAGGCGATACGGAGTGATCGTCGAGAAGGGAAACCGTCGGGGTGTCCTCCTGCCTGACCTTGAGGGGATCGACAATGTGGAGGAGCAGTTGGCCGTCGCCAGCCGTAAGGCGGGACTCCCCGGGCCGGATGGGGCTGACCTGTGGCGCTTCACGGTTGATCGTCACCTGGAAAGCGGCAAACAATGACCTCAAGTGAGGAAGGGCTCGCCAGGGCCCGCTGGTGGCATCTTGAAAACGGGCTCGTCCGGTGTGATCTTTGCCCTCACGCCTGTCTCCTGGAACCCGGGGGAAGGGGCCTCTGTGGGGTCCGGAAAGCCAGTTCCAACGGGGAGGCCTTGCTGTCGCTTAACGCCGGTTTTACGGCAAGCATCCACCTCGATCCGGTCGAGAAGAAGCCTCTTTACCACTGGCACCCCGGCACGGAGATCCTTTCGGTCGGAACGGTCGGCTGCAATCTCAGGTGCCCCTTTTGCCAGAACTGGGAATTGGCCCGGTGGGATCCCTCCATATCCTTGCAACCCATTACACCTGAGGGCTTGCTGGAGGCCGCGAAGCAATCCGGAAGCAAGGCCGTCGCCTTCACTTACAACGAACCCCTGGTCTGGTTCGAATTCCTGTCCGATGCGGCACCTCTCCTTCAACGGGAGGGCTTCGGCGTCGTTCTGGTTACGAACGGCACCATCAACCCGGAACCCTTGAAGGAAATCCTGCCCTTCCTTTCGGCTGCAAATGTCGACTTGAAAGCCTTCACTGTGGAAGGGTACAGGAAACTGGGCGGTTTTCTAGAAACTGTGCTCGAGACAATCGTTGCCCTGAAGAACGCCAAGGTCCACGTCGAACTGACGCACCTGCTCGTCCCTGGCATCAACGTCGACAAGGCCGCTTTTAAAGCAATGATCGACTGGATCTGCGAAATCGACGAAGGCATACCGTTTCATCTTTCGCGGTATTTTCCGCGTTGGAAATGGTCTGAACCTGAGACACCCCTGTCACTCATGATGGAGTACCGGGAGATCGCGTCCCGAAAGCTTCCGTTTGTCTACATGGGAAACGTTCCCTTTTCCGAGGCGACTCGATGTCGCCGATGCGGACGTGACATTGTCGTACGTGAAGGATATAATATTGCGCATATTGAATTAGATCCACACGGAAAGTGCAGGGCCTGCGGGCAGGATAACGGTTTCATCGTAGGTCAATAGGGAACCCGCAAGGGAATCTGCAGAAGGAGGGGCTATCGTGGACTCAAAAGTCATCGCGTTGAACGGACATTCCCTCTCGCTGGAAGACGTGGTCAGGGTTGCAAGGGAAGGATATGGAGTGGCTCTGGACCCGGCAGCCGTCACCTTCGTGGAAAGGGGAGGGCGCATCGTCAGGGAGTGGGCCCGAAGCGGCAAGGTCATTTACGGCATCACGACCGGATTCGGCGACCTGGCTTCTGTCTCGATTCCCCCTGAGCAAAGCGAACTGCTCCAGAAGAATCTTCTCCTCAGCCATGCCTGCGGTGTGGGAGAGCCCCTGCCCGAAGACGCGGTTAGGGCAATCATGCTCCTGCGGATCAACACCCTCACCCGAGGTTTTTCCGGAATTAGTTTGGAAACCCTGACTCAACTCGTCAACTACCTCAACCTTGGCATCCACCCCGTCATCCCAAGCCAGGGGTCTGTCGGGGCAAGCGGGGACCTCTGCCCGCTGTCCCACCTGGCGGTCACCCTGCTCGGCGAAGGGGAGGTCTTTTTTGGGAATCGGCGCATGCCTACCGCCAGGGCTCTCCAGGAAACCGGGCTAAAACCGGTGTCCCTCAAGCCCAAGGAGGGATTGGCCCTCAACAACGGAACGGCCTTTATGGCGGGACTGGCGGCGCTCGCCGTCCATGACGCCTCAATTCTAGCCAAGGTCGCTGACATCGCTGCCGCCCTCTCCCTGGAGGCCCTTCACGGTGTTCCTTATGCCTTCGACCCCAGGACTCATGCCCTTAGGCCACATACCGGCCAGAAACTGGTAGCCGAAAATATTCGAACCCTGATCGAAGGAAGCGAGATCATCGAGAACTTCAAGGGGAACCGCGTCCAGGACGCCTATTCCCTGCGCTGTGTCCCACAGGTCCACGGGGCCAGTCGCGATGCGCTGGATTTTGTCCGCGGCAAAATCGATCTAGAGATCAACTCCGTGACCGACAACCCGATCATATTCCCCGCAGACGGCATCGCCATCAGCGGCGGCAACTTCCACGGCCAGCCGATTGCCCTGGCCATGGACTTCTTTGGCATCGCGGCGGCGGAACTGGCCGACATTTCCGAGCGAAGGGTCGCCCGCCTTGTGGACCACAAGCTATCCGGCCTTCCCCCGTTCCTCGTGCAGGAAAGCGGCTTGAACAGCGGGTTCATGATACCGCAGTACACCTGCGCGGCCCTCGTTTCGGAAAACAAGGTCCTGGCCCACCCTGCATCCGTCGACTCCATCCCGACCTCGGCCTGCCAGGAAGACCACGTGTCGATGGGCGCACATGCGGCAAGAAAAGCCCGGACAATCCTGGAAAATGCGTTCAACGTCCTGGCCATCGAAGTTTTGACTGCAGCCCAGGGAATCGATTTTAGCCTCCCGCTGCGACCAGGCAAGGGAACGGAGGCTGCTCACGAAGCCGTTCGCCGGGTAGTTCCCTTCTACGAGAAGGATTGCCTTATGGAACCCCTTATCAGGGCAGCCCACAAGATCACGCATTCGGGTGAACTTGTGGCTGAAGTCGAAGCGGTCGTCGGACACCTGAACTGAACCAGGGAGCCCAAAGGCCGTCATGCAGCTTTTCCTCGAAAAGATACAAGCCGGATTTCGCACCCGAACTCCGGCTTGTATCGGGAATACCCTTGGGTTGGAACCGAACTGCGGAATCATCCGGATCCCGCGCGGGGTTCGAAACGAAGATGCGTAATGCGCGGGTGTGCTTATCTGCACACCCCTTTTTCACTTCGGGACCCCCCCAGGGGATCCCTGACGGAGGTGCAAAAACATGATCGAAAACGGGAAAATAGCCGAAACCATGACCGTAAAGCTCAAAGGCCCCCTGCCGCCTCCCTGTGTCTTCGAACCCGGTATTCGCAGGGCTCCGGACCGGGGACTGACCCTGAGTAGAACCGAAACCGAACTGGCCCTGAAGAATGCCCTCCGATACGTCCCGGAGGAATGGCACGAAGTGCTGGCCCCCGAGTTCATGGAAGAGCTCCTCACGCGCGGGCGCATCTACGGGTACCGCTTCAGGCCGCAGGACCGTATCTGGGGGCGGCCCATCGACGAGTACAGGGGAAACACCGTCGAGGGGAAAGCCTTCCAGGTGATGATAGACAACAACCTGGACTTCGACGTGGCCCTGTACCCGTACGAGCTCGTCACCTACGGGGAAACCGGCCAGGTCTGCCAGAACTGGATGCAGTACCGTCTCATCATGAAGTACCTCGAGGTCATGACGGACGAGCAGACGCTGGTGGTGGAATCGGGCCATCCGCTGGGGCTCTTCCGCTCCCGCCCCGACAGCCCCCGCGTCATCATCACGAACGGGCTCATGGTGGGGATGTTCGACAACCAGGATGAATGGCACCGGGCCATGCAACTGGGGGTGTCCAACTACGGGCAGATGACGGCTGGCGGCTGGATGTACATCGGGCCCCAGGGTATCGTTCACGGCACATTCAACACGCTCCTGAACGCAGGGCGGCTCAAGCTCGGCCTGGGAGCGACGGAAGACCTTGCGGGACACCTGTTCATCTCCTCCGGCCTGGGGGGCATGAGCGGGGCGCAGCCCAAGGCCGCGGAGATCGCCCGCGGTGTGGGCATCTTTGCCGAAGTGGACGCTTCCAGGATCGAGACGAGACACAGCCAGGGGTGGGTTTCCCGGGTCACCGCGGACCTCGGGGAGGTTTTCACCTGGGCCGAGGAAGCGATGAAAGACAAACAACCGCTCTCGATCGCCTACCACGGGAACATCGTGGACCTCCTTGAATACGCCGTGAACCACGGCAAGACGGTCGACCTCCTCTCCGACCAGACCTCATGCCACGCCCCCTACGACGGCGGCTACTGCCCGCAGGGCCTCGCCTTCGAGGAAAGAACGGCAATGCTTGCCGCCGACCGTGCGGAGTACCGCAGGAGGGTGGACGAGAGCCTGCGGAAGCACTTCACCCTAGTCAGGACGCTCGTGGACAGGGGGACCTATTTCTTCGACTACGGGAACGCCTTCATGAAGGCCGTCTTCGACGCCGGGGTGAAGGAGATCGCCAAAAACGGCCATGACGAGCTGGACGGGTTCATCTTCCCCTCCTACGTGGAGGACATCATGGGACCGATGCTCTTCGACTACGGCTACGGGCCGTTCCGCTGGGTCTGCCTGAGCGGGAGGCACGAGGACCTGGTGAAGACCGACCGTGCGGCCATGGAGTGCATCGACCCGGAGCGGCGGGGGCAGGACCGCGACAACTGGACCTGGATACGGGATGCCGAAAAGAACGCTCTTGTTGTGGGAACGCAGGCGCGGATCCTGTACCAGGACGCCGGCGGGCGGATGAAGATCGCCCGGCGGTTCAACGAGATGGTCCGCAAGGGGGAGATCGGGCCGGTGATGATGGGGCGCGACCACCACGACGTTTCGGGGACGGACTCCCCGTTCCGTGAGACGGCGAACATCAAGGACGGGAGCGCCATCATGGCGGACATGTCGACGCACTGCTTCGCGGGGAACGCGGCCCGGGGGATGAGCCTGGTGGCGCTGCACAACGGCGGGGGAGTGGGGATCGGCAAGGCGGTCAACGGGGGTTTCGGGCTGGTGCTGGACGGAAGCGAAAAGGCGGACCGGGCCATCGACCTGTCGCTGGCGTGGGACGTCATGGGAGGGGTGGCCAGGCGGGCCTGGGCCCGGAACGAGAACGCGCTGTCCACGGGCATGGAGTACAACCTCCAGAACCCGGGAACCGACCACATCACCCTTCCGTTCATCCCCGACGAAACCCTCGTCAGGAACACGGTGGAAAAGGCCCTGGCAAACAGTCCCAGGAAGGGAGTGTAAAACAGCTCGATGCAGCTTTTCCTTGAGCAGCTTCTCAACGGCCTGGCGATCGGCGCGATCTACGCCATGATCACGCTGGGGCTGGCGCTGGTTTACGGGATCCTCAGGATCCTTCACGTGGCGCACGCCGCGGTCTACACCGTTGGAGCGTACGTGGGGCTTGCGATTTTCTCTTCCACGCACAGCCTCACCCTCGCGGTGCTGGGGTCCATGGCTTTTTGCGCGGCTCTCGGGGTGCTGATCGAGCGGTTCGTCTACTACCCGCTTTTGAAGTACCCTCCCTATGTCCCCCTGATCGGCAGCATCGCCTGCCTGCTTGCCATCGAAGAGCTCTGCCGCCTCGTGGGAGGTCCCGAAATCCTTCCCTTCCCGGCAAACCTGCCTTTCCCGAGCTTCACGGTCGGAGGGATCCTCATTTCGTCGACCCTGTCGGCCGTTTACGGGATCAGCGCGGGGGTCCTGCTTTTGCTCTGGTTCATCACGACGAAAACCGAGCTGGGGCTCGCCATGCGGGCCACCTCCCAGGACAGGGCCATCGCCAGTTCCATGGGGATCAACAGCCACTGGGTCATCTCGGTGACGTTCATGATCGGGTCGGCCGTGGCGGCCATCGCCGGCATCCTCGTGGGCATCTACTACAACCAGGTCTACCCGACCATGGGGGCGGTCCCGGCCTACAAGACCCTGGCCCTGATCGTCGTGGGGGGGCTCGGCTCGGTGCCGGGGGCCGTGCTGGCCGCGGTCCTGCTGGGCGTCGGGGAGACGCTCCTGATCGGCTACGCGGGGATTCCCCTTCCGCGGGATGCCCTGGCCTTCATCGCCATGATCGCGGTGCTGCTCTGGCGTCCCCAGGGACTCCTGGGCGGCCGGCGGTAGGGGAGGTTTCGACATGAGCGACTATTCCATCACGATCGGGACCTTCATCGCGATCCAGGCCATCGTGGCCTGCGGCCTGAACGTCATCGTCGGATACGCGGGACAGATTTCACTCGGGCACGCCGCCTTTTTCGGGATCGGGGCCTACGCTTCCGCCCTCCTGACGACCGCAGGCGGCCTGTCCTTCTGGACGGCCCTGCCGATTGTCCTTTCCATCACGGGCTTCATCGGCCTCGTGCTCGGCCTTCCCAGCCTCCGGCTGAAGGAAGATTTCCTGGCCATCACGACGATCGGCATCAACTTCATCGTGGTTTCCGTCTTCCTCTACGTGCCCTTCTTCGGGGGCGCCCTCGGGATCGGCGGGATCCCCAGGGTGATGCTTTTCGGCGAGAGGCTCAGGGGAACGTCCTTCTTCCTCCTGTGCCTGGGGTTCCTGGCGGCGGTCCTTTTGATCAGCCGGCTTTTCACCCGCAGCTGGTCGGGGCTCGCCTGCTTCGCCCTTAGGGAGGACGAGGCGGCCGCGTCGAGCATGGGGGTGTCCCCTGTGCGTTTCAAGCTGGTGGCCTTCGTCCTGGGAACGGCGATGGCCGGCCTGGGCGGGGCGCTTTACGCCCATTACATGCGCTTCATCAGCGCGACGGATTTCGGTTTCCCGATGTCGATCATGTTCCTGTCCATGGTCGTGGTGGGAGGCATGGGGACCCTTTGGGGACCGGTGCTCGGGGCGCTGATCCTGGGTGTCCTGCCCGAGGTGTTCCGGCCGCTGACCGACTACCGGATGTTCCTCTACGCGGCGCTGCTTTTGTTGATGATCCGCTTCCAGCCCGGAGGGCTTTTGGGGGAAACCAGCGTCGCGAGGCAAATATTCACCCGGCTTAAAGGAGGCCACGGACGATGAGCGAAATCCTTCTCAGCCTCCGGGAAGTTTCGATGCACTTTGGCGGGCTCAAGGCGCTTGACCGGGTGTCGTTCGACCTGGTCGAAGGCGAAATCCTGGGCTTGATCGGCCCGAACGGTGCGGGAAAGACGACCTGCTTCAACACGGTTTCAGGGGTTTACCGCCCCACGCTGGGGGAGATCCGGTTCGGGGGCATCCGCACGGACGGGCTTCCTCCCCACCGGATGGCGGCGCTCGGCATCGGGCGGACCTTCCAGATCGTCCGTCCCTTCCCGGACCTGTCCGTTATCGAAAACGTCATCGTGGCCATGGGGCTGCCCTGCTACCGGGGGCTGTTCTCCTCCTGCTCCTCCTGGAAGGGGCGGGCCACGCGGGAGAGGGCGATGGAACTCCTGGCCAAGGTGGGGCTCGACAGCCTGGCCTCCCAGAAGGCGGGGATGCTGCCCCTCGGCAACCTCAGGCGGCTCGAGCTGGCCAGGGCGCTGGCCCTTAAGCCGCGCCTCCTGCTCCTGGACGAATCGTTCTCCGGCCTCCGGCACGAGGAGGTCTCCCGCCTGGAGGAACTCGTGCGCCAGACACGGAAGGAAGGCATCTCCATCCTCCTGATCGAGCACAACATGCGCGTGGCCATGGGCCTGTCCGACCGGCTGGTCGTCCTGGACCACGGGCAGAAGCTCACCGAGGGTTCGCCGGAAGAGGTCCGCAAAAACCCGGAAGTCATCCGGGCCTACCTGGGAAAGGGAGAGGGGGGCGGCTCGAATGCTGCTTGAGGTCCGGGACCTTCACATCGCCTACCGCGACATCGAGGCCGTCCACGGGGTTTCCTTTTCCGTGGAGGAAGGGGAGCTCGTTTCGATCATCGGGGCGAACGGAGCGGGAAAGAGCTCGATCCTGAACACCCTCATGGGGCTGGTTCCGGTCCGTTCGGGTTCGATCCTCTTCCGGGGGGAGGACATTTCCAGGGTCCCCGCCCACGGGCGTGCCCGCATGGGCATCCGGATCGTCCCGGAAAGGGCCCGCGTCTTTCCGCAGCTGACCGTCAGGGAAAACCTGCGCGTGGGGCTCTACGGGATCCATGACCCCGTGAAGGAAAAAGAGCGGCTGGACTGGCTTTACGGGATCTTCCCGATCCTCGCGGAGCGGAGCGGCCAGAACGCGGTGACGCTCTCGGGGGGCGAGCAGCAGCAGCTCGCGATCGCGAGGGCGCTCGTTTCCGACCCGAAGCTTTTGCTGGTGGACGAGGTTTCCATGGGGCTCATGCCGAAGCTCGTGGACGAGGTGTTCGAGGTCCTGCAGTCGCTGAATCGGGAGCAGGGGCTCACGATCCTCCTGGTGGAGCAGAACGCGAGGGCTTCGCTGGAAATCTCGAAGCGCTCCTACGTCCTCGAAACGGGCTCGATCCAGTTCGAGGGGCCGTCAAGCCAGATGAAGGACGACCCCCGCATCCGCGAGGCCTACCTGGGACTTTAGGGAAAAAACCGGGGGGACTGCCGTTGCTGTCGGCGAGGCCACTTTGGCGGGGCCAGGTCTTGAATTCAAGCATCAGGAACCCGTGATGCTTGAATTCAAGACCTGGCCCCGGTTCTCTTACGCTGAAGGGCTAGCATCTTGACTTTCATAATACCACCTGTATTATATTAGGAAGAGGATCTAAACACGGAGGAGCATTGGACCTATGCCAGAAGCCAAGAAACTGATGGATTTCCTGAAGCGCAAGAAGCCCCAGCAGCGCCTGGCGGAAGTGGCGGCGGAGGCGATCCGCGGCATGATCATCGCGAATGTGTTCGAGCCCGGTGAACCGCTGAGCGAGGT
>Ga0068711_1000474_pt1 | contig 34498 bp, 30 predicted proteins | sample MTBAKMMethaMetaG_FD_62224 | JGI IMG/M metagenome (GOLD analysis project Ga0068711, IMG submission 62224) | Enrichment culture microbial communities from Arthur Kill intertidal strait, New Jersey, USA, that are MTBE-degrading - MTBE-AKM (Arthur... | ecosystem: Environmental > Aquatic > Marine >...
CTGAAGCTGTTGCGAAAGATGAGCGTTGAATAGGGAAAAGAAAGGGATCAGGGGATCAGAGTAATGAGTCCTGAAATAGGTGAAAGGGTTACCCCGGAGTATAATTTGAATAGCCAGGGAGCCTGTCCGCCGAATGGTGGATGACAACCCCTGGAAAAATGACGGAATGAAAATCCGCCGTACAGACACAACATTTTGTGTCTCAACAAAGAAATTATATCGATTGGTTTATGGAGGCGGACAAGTTAAAGCTGATTTAGAAATAATTATTATGAACAAAACGATATAGTATTAACCAAATATTTGTAAACTTTTTTAGGACTATACAAATGAAGGGAACAAAGGGGACAGCTAAAAAAAACCATGGTTTTTGCTTCCCATTCGTTTAAAATTGAATACATTTGAATATAATTTACTTAAAAAAATTCTTATGAACAAAATGATTAAACTTATCGTTGCCGGCATCATTATATCATTACTGATGCCTTTATTGAATGCACAGGACTGCAGAATGTATTTCCCCGATAAGGTGGGATCCATGAGGGAAATGAAATTTTATGACCAGAAAAATAAAATGACATCCATCGCAAGGCAGGAGATCCTTGATAAGAAAGTCAGCGGCAGTGACGTGACAATTAAAGTCAAATCCACTAACTATACTGCTGAGGAAAGTGAGGTATACAGTGCTGAGCTTGAATTTGCCTGCGAAGGTGGTGTGTTCAAATTTGACATGCAGAATTTCCTGGATCCGAATACTATGTCCTCATATAAGGAAATGGGCATGGAAATCACCGGTGATAATCTGGCTTATCCCACGAACCTGAAAACAGGCGATGTCCTGCCTGATGGTAATATTAAAATGGTTGTGAAAAACAATGAAATTACCCTGTTAACTGTAACTGTTACTATCACAGGAAGAAAGGTGGAAGCCAAAGAAAACGTAACCACTGAAGCAGGAACATTTTCCTGTTACAAAATCAGATACAATACTACTTCAAAGGTAGGATTTATTACTGTAAACACCAGTGTTGTTGAGTGGATTGCCGAAGGAGTGGGCGTGGTCAGAAATGAAACTTTTAACAAAAAGGGCAAACTGACAGGATATTCTGTTCTGACTAAATTCAGCAATTAATCAGATCAAATGAAGCAGTGGTACGAAATACTTTTCACTGATTACGGCAGGAAATACGATATGGAAAGTTTCACTGCCGGAACACAGGGTGAATGTGATTTTCTTGAGAAGGAAATTGATTTCAACAGGAATATACGCATACTTGATGTTGGCTGTGGTACCGGCCGGCACACCATTGAGCTGACCAAAAGAGGGTATCGTGTAACCGGAGTAGATCTTTCTGAATCCCAGTTAAAAAGGGCCAATGAAAAAGCCCTTGAAGAGGGACTTACCATTGATTTTCAGCTGCAGGATGCCAGATATCTTACGTTTAGTAAGGAATTTGACATTGTGATTATGCTATGTGAGGGGGGCTTTCCCCTGATGGAAACCGATGAGATGAATTTTCAGATACTCCGGAGTGCATCCAGGGCACTGAAAGATAAGGGGAAGTTTATTTTTACCACATTAAACGGACTTTTCCCGTTGTTCCATTCAGTTAAGGATTTCCACGAAAGCACAAATAAAGAAGGGGACGCTTCTTATTCAGGTCACAGTTTTGATCTGATGACATTCAGGGATCATAACATCACCACAGTTACAGATGATAACGGGGTGGAAAAGAAACTGGAATGCAACGAAAGGTATTATATTCCTCCTGAAATTACATGGTTATTAAAATCTCTTGACTTTAAAGAAGTTGATATCTACGGTGCCAGGCTTGGAGCCTTCAGCAGGGAGGATAAATTGACTACGGAAGATTTTGAGATGCTGGTAATTGCGGAGAGGTGAAAAAGTGACAAGTGACGGGTGACGGGCGACAAGTGACGGGATGAAAAAAGACCGGTTTACTACAGAGCAATTGAAGAAGGCTGGACTGAATGAAAGGCAGATTGAAGCGATCCTGTACACCAAGAAATATGGAGAAATGAACAATTCCACATATCAGGAGGTTGCGAATGTTTCAAAAGCTACGGCAGCCAGAGACATTAAAGAATTAGAAGACAAAGGACTACTAAAAAATATAGGAACAAAAGGATCGAGTGCAATATACAAACTGAGAGTTGGCTCATAGTTGGCTCACAATGGGTTCATAATTTTTCATCATTTCTTCATTTTCATTTAAATACTTTTGTAATTAGTTAAGATCAGGCAGTTATGTTTTTAACACGGATAAATAAGGTAGTTATACTGATTTTTTTAATATTAATCAGCAGTTCAAGAGTGGTTTATGCCCAGGAAAAGCCATCCGGTAAAAAGCCAGTGGTTGAAGGTGAACAGGTAGAAAAAGGAAATGTGACTGAAGAGAAAAATGCCGGAGAAGTTGTAACCGGAGAAACTGACAGGAGTACGGATGCCCAGGGTAAGGAAAAGACAAAGGAAAATGGTAAGGGAGATAATGAAGTAAAGAAGGTAAAAGGCTCCAGTCTTGATATGTCTAAGTCCCGAGGTGCCAGGCCCCCAACCGTCGTCAGGCCTTCAGGATCACGCACTCCCAAAGGGGCAGGAAAACCAGGAGGTGCGGGCGGACCGGGTAAGAGATAATTTTAAATTATCATATACAGGTATGTTGAGAAATACTATCATAAATTCGTTGATAATAACCGGATTTTTAGTTTCGGGACACAGAGTGTTGACAGCCCAGGAAGACACTGTGACTTTATCGGGCATCATTGATTCATCTTCCGTATCACGGCCGGCTTCTTCCCATTCTCTTTATTCCGGAGCAGGATATGGCAGTAACATGATATATATGGGTTCAACCATCTCCAATGATATGCCCTACTATTACGGTTCACTTACCTGGGGATTTAAGGACGAACTCTTCGCAACCATTTCTGCCTACAAGCTTTCTGCATTTAAAAACTTACCTGCCTTCTACAATGTGTCACTTTATTATACTCACGTTTTCAACTCATGGTTTGACATATCCATGGGAATTTCACGTTATCAGGTGGCTCAGGCTCTTTCTGACACGCTGTTCAGCAGCTTTTTATACGGGGATGTTACTCTGGGAATTGACTGGAAACTTATTTACTCACAATTTTCTGCCGGCGGGATCTTTTCTGAAGGAAGCACTGCTTATTTTGATTTCAGGAACTCAAGATATTTCCAGACTTCCGCTTTCTTCAACAATAAAATGTATATCTCCTTTGACCCTTATGCAGACTTGCTTTTTGGTACATTAACCAAAATTACAACAGCGGATGGCACATCTACAGGTATATCTCCTCCCTTCAATAAAGGTAAACCCGGAGGAAATAATTCTTCTTCTCCCACAACAACCTATTCGACAAGTTTCGGGCTGCTGGAAGCAAGCATGGGATTACCTGTGGGCTTTAATACCGGCCATATCACCCTGGAAGCAGAGCCGGGGTACATAATACCGTTATACTCTGAAGGTGATTTCCAAAGTCCTGCCGGTTTTGTTTTCCTTTTAAGCTGTTACGTGAAATTTTTTTAGGCACTATCATGAACGTGTTAATTGTTGAAGACGAGAAATCCCTGGCGCACGAGATGGCTGCCTACCTGAAATCAGAAGGTCTTATTTGTGATCTCGCTTTCACCGGAACAGATGCCTCAGAGAAAATTGCTGTAAATCTGTACGATTTTGTGCTCCTGGATCTTGGTCTTCCGGATTATAACGGAACAGACCTCATACAGGAAGCCCGTGAGGCGGGTTCAGAGGCTTCATTCATCATAATAACTGCACGTGGGTCGGTTGAGGATAAAGTAAAAGGTCTTGACCTGGGAGCAGATGATTACCTCGCAAAACCCTTTGCATTAGTTGAACTGTATTCACGCATACAGGCCGTGGCAAGAAGAAAATTTGCCGTTGGAAACCCTGTGATCCGGATAGGTGATTTTAGCATTGAAATGTCCACAAGGAAAATCTCTGTAAACAGTAAGACGGTAGAACTGACAAAAAAAGAATATGAATTACTGTTGTATCTTGTCCTTAACAGAAATAAAGTCCTTACCCGTCATCAGCTTTACGAGCATATATGGGGGAATATGCTTGATGATCAGTATGACAGCAACTTCATTGACGTGCATATAAAAAATGTACGCAGAAAACTGAATGAACATGCCCCAACTCCCTGGCTGGAGACTGTCAGGGGAACAGGTTATATGGTAAATCCTGACCAATAAGCGGAACAACGGGAACTTATGCTCAGACTAAAATCAAAACTGGCGATCTTTAACCTGCTTTCCAGGCTGATCTTTACTTCCGTCTTTATTATCCTTATGCCATATCTGGTGGAAAGAATTAATATCATCCAGACAGATAATGAACTCATTGATAAAAGAGAGAAAGTGATTGACCTGATAACACAGATTGGTATCGATCCTTTTATAAACCTTAACCTGGATAATGAAGCTTTTGGAAGTTACAACATTCTGAAGGAGGAATTTATAAGCCTTGAAAGGGCAGATCTTGAGGAACACTGGAACTTTATTGAGATTACACGCCGTATCATTGAAGATGAAGAAATTGAATACCGTGTGCTGAATTATTCCTTTGAAGTGGATGGCTTAACCTATCTGCTTGAAATAGGTAAAAGCCTTTCGAGTATAATACAGACAGAAAAAAATATTAAAAACATTATATGGGTTTTCCTTGCATTTATTATACTGATAACCCTGATTGCCGATCAATATTTTACACGATATATTCTCTATCCTCTGGATCGGATTATAAACAAATTAAGAAACACATCTTCCCCCGTACTATTTGATAAAAAGCCGATAGAAACGACTACCTCCGATTTTCAGCAGCTTGACGAAACCCTTATTTTGCTGATGAAAAAAATGGAAGACCTGTTACAGAAAGAAAAGGATATTACGGTAAATATTTCTCATGAATTAATGACTCCTATCTCCATTTTAAGAAGTAAGCTTGAAAATATTCTGCTGCAAACAAAACAGGATGAAGAAACTGCTTCCAGGATAGAAGAATCTTTGAAAACCTTGCATCGCCTAAAAACCCTTGTGAACTCATTGTTATTGATCGCACGCTTAGAGAGCAAACAATATATGAAAAATGAACAGGTGCCTGTAAATGAGGTATTAAGTGAAATAATTGATGAGATCACTCCGGTAGCCAGGGAAAGGGAAATTGTAACAGAATTCCTACGTAGGGATGAATTTATTCTGGGGAATGCTAACCGCTCGCTTATTTTTTCCATGTTTTATAATGTGGTGAACAATGCAGTAAAAAATTCGGAGTCAAAGGGGAAAGTGAGGATAAAAAGCTTCTGCGATGATCAAAGGCATAGTGTGCATATTTCCGACACGGGCAGGGGAATGACGGAAGAGCAGTTAAAAACAATATTTATGCGGTTTAATAAACGATATACTTCGGATGAAGGAGGTACAGGCATAGGACTTGCTATTACCAAATCCATTGCGGATTTTCATGGTATTGACATCAGGGTAGATTCGAATGTACATAGAGGGACTGATTTTTATTTTCTTTTTCCTGAAAATTCATGATTTTTTCATGTTCACCAACGTATTTTTAATTCAGTAAATAATTTAAAACAGGAAAACATGAAAAAAGAATTTTTTATGATTGCCGTTGCGCTTATGATAAGTGCAGGCCTCGCCGCTCAGAACAGAACACAGGTTCAGACAAAAGACCAGACACAGACACAAACCCAGGTTCAGACACAGGAACAGAACCAGGTTCAGGTACAGGATCCGGCACAGACCCGGACACAATATAAGAATCAGGGTCAGGAGATCAGTGAACAGGCTCAGGCTAAGGGTGAAGTGAAAAGAACACAGGCTAAGGAGAGGAAGGAACAGGCTAAGGAGAAGAAGGAAATGAAGAAGCAGGAAGCACAGAAGACTCAGGCTAAAGCAGCGACGCAAAACAAGGGGGCAAGGAATGCTGCTCCTCAGCAGAAAGCCGCTAAAGTCTCGAAGGCTGGCAGTAATGCGGGGAAGAGATAGTTAAGGTAGGGACAAAGGGGACGAGTGACGGGGAGAGGGATCACGCTATCACGGGATCACGCTATCACGATGAGAAGTAAGAAATTAGAGGTGAGAGATAATAAACAAGGGTATCACTCCCTGTCGGGGGAAAGATACCCTTGTTTATTTTCTCAATACTGTGAATAAGGGAACACTTACCCGCTCTCTCCCACCTGATCCCGTGATCCCGTGATCCCGTGATCCCGTGATCCCTCCCACCACTACTGTTCAAACATCAGCATTTCAATATCCGGTTTGATCTTTCTGGTTTTCCGTGCATGGAATATACGGAAGACTACCGGTACAACAATAAGGGTAAGGAGAGTTGATAGCGCCATGCCTCCGATAATTACCCATGCCATTCCATTTCGCAGTTCGGCGCCTGGCCCTGTTGCCAGGGCAACGGGCAGCATTCCGAAAATGGTGGACAGTGCTGTCATAAGAATAGGCCGGGTACGTATTTTCACTGCATTTGTAAGCGCTTCGTTTACTGAGGCTCCATGTTTCAGTGCGTCGTTGGCGAAATCAACAAGCAGGATGGCATTTTTAGCCACGAGGCCCGTGAGCATCACCAGTCCGAGCATTCCGTAAATACTCAGGGCTGTGTTGGTCAGGGCCAGAGCAAGGATAGCCCCCAGTATTGACAGGGGTATGGAGAACATCACTACCAGAGGATCAGTCCAGTTATTGTAAAGAACAACCATAGTAAGGTAAATAAGGATTATCGACAGAAGCAGCGCTGCCGTCATTACATTCATTGAGTCGGCCATGGATTTCATATCGCCTGTGGCTTCTATCCTTATACCCTGAGGTATTCCCATTTTTCCCAGACCTTCCAGAAATTGTGATGCCACCGTCCCGGAGGTGGCCCCCAGTACCTGTGTGCGAATGGTAATGGAACTGTTACGGTTATATCTTTCCAGTTTATTTGGCCCTGTACTTAATTTTATTTCTGCAAACTGACCAAGTTTTACCGGTTCACCACGAATGTTGATGAAGTTCATTCCTTCAACATCTTCTATATGTTGACGATAATACCTGTCGGCCCTTATATTGATATCGTATTCATAATTGTTCTCTGTGTATTTAAGGCTGTTATTTCCCTGGAAGGCCATCTGCATGGTAAGACCTGCATTGTCCATTGTCAGTCCCAGCGCTGACATTTTATCGCGGTCGATGATAACAGAGACTTCCGGTGTGCCGCTTTCCACTGAAAGCTCCTGTTGGGTAGTTCCGGGAATAGAACGCATAAAAGCAATAGCGTTCTCAGCAAAAGCCATAAGTGTATCCGTGTTATTTCCACTGATAACATATTCCACTGCTGCCCTGGAAGCTTCACCTGTCAGTGCGACATTGAAGATCTTTACTCTGGCATCCATAAGGTATTCTGTCAGCGGTTGCTTGATTTCGTTTATATACCAGTTGGTTTCGATATTTCTTTTATCACGGGGAACAAGTTTAACATTCATTTCGGCAAGGTAATTTGTTCCTTGTGTGCTTTGTGTATTATCACTGGTTACACCGACTGTTGTGATCACTTTATCGACAACAGGCTGAGACCTCATCCAGTCTTCGGCTTTCCTTACAAGAGCATTGGATTCCTCCATGGAAATATCCTTAGCCATCTCCAGTTGCACCATAAATTCACCACGGTCAACATTGGGAATGAATTCAAAGCCTATATATCCCATCGGAAACAGTGAAAAAACAGCTATGGTAATGGCGATAACTGTAAGCCCCACCCATCGTTTGTGATTAAGAGCCCAGGCAAGCAATTCTGATATACGGCTGCTGAATTTTTCAATTACAATTTCAAAACCTGAGAGTATCATTCCGAAGACACGCTGGTCTGATAATCGTTGTACCCTTCCAAACCGGGATGTAAGCATAGGGGTAAGGGTCAGTGCAGCGAGTGTGCTGATAATTGTTGCGATTACTATTACAATGGAGAATTGCCGCAGAATATCAGATACCAGTGTATTGGTGAGAGCTACAGGAAGGAATACCACCACCAGCACTACGGTGGTTGATATCACAACAAACCCGATCTCTTTGATAGCGTCATACGAAGCACGAACGCGGTTTTTTCCCATTTCAATATGACGGTACACATTTTCAATGACTACAATAGCATCATCAACCAGTACCCCGATTACAAGGGATAGTCCCAGGAGCGACATAAGGTTGAGGGTGAAATCCAGAATCTGCATTCCAATAAAAGTGGCAATTAGCGAAACCGGAACAACGGTCATTACAATCAGGGCATTCCGGATGCTGTGTAAAAAGAAGAGTATAACCAGTGTAACCAGCAGAATGATCAACAACAGGTCTTTGAGAACGGAACGTATAGACTCACGGGTGAAGTCGGTTGAATCCTGCACTATTTCCATATCCAGTCCTTCAGGCGCGAACTCATCTTCCAGTTTTATAATGCGTTCCCTGACTTTATCGCTTACTTCAATTGCATTGGCATCACCCTGTTTAAGCAGGTGTACCAGTACCGCCTCATTTCCGTTAACTCTTGCCAGTCTGACGGGATCTTTAACTGCATCTGACACCTCCGCAACATCTTTAAGCCGGATCTGAGTGCCGGTGGGCAGGGTGCTTATCACCAGATCTCTTATATCCTCAATAGACTCCAGCTTACCTGAAAGGCGCACAATGGTTGATGTTTCCATGCTTTTTAAACTCCCTGTGGGAAAATCAAGGTTGGAAGACCGGATGATCCCCAGTATCTGAACAGGAGTAATTCCGTAAGCACTCATTTTTTCCATATCAAGGTTTACCTGGATTTCACGTGCCAGGCCTCCCAGCATACTCACCCTGGCCACTCCTTTAATACTGTTGATCTCCGGAAGTATTTTTTTATCCATCAGATCATAAAAAGCAGTAGCTTCAAGATCCGAAACGGCTGAAATGGAAATAATGGGTTTATCGTCGACGGTTACCTTGTTGATTATGGGTGACATGATATCCCGCGGCAGATCTGACATTTTTGATGATATCAGGTTCTGTGCGCCGGTGATGGACTTGTCGATATCGGTACCGTATGTGAAGAGAATGAACATCATTGACATACCCTCGAATGAGTAGGACTGGATCTGGTCTATACCTTCCATGCTTGAAACAGCGTCTTCCAGCTTCCTTGTGAGGGAGTTTTCCACCTCCAGGGGAGAGGCTCCGGGGTAGACTACCTGCACGTTGATCATCGGAGGAGTGAATTTTGGCATGAGTTCGGCGCTCAGGCTTCTGAATCCCAGGTATCCCAGGATCGTGAGCACGGAAAAAAGGACTATAACATATATAGGCCGTTTTATTGAGATCTCGGATATTTTCATATTCCCGGTTAATTTTTAGGTGCTACTTTAACTCCATCTGAAACATTGATCAGCCCGGCAACAATTATGCTGTCGCCCGGCTGGAGACCCTCTGTGATCTCAATTTGTTGTTCAACGATTTCCCCCACCAGCACATCACGATGCCGGGCAATACCATTTTGTACCAGGAATACACTTGCTGATTTTACGCTTCCGCTCACTGCGCTGCGGGGGATCAATATTCCCCTGTTCTTAGTGTCTGCCATAAAATGGGCCGTTACATACATTCCTGCCTTTAATCCCTTTTTATCCCCGATGGTTATTTCAATGGGATAGCTGAGACCGCGGTCAGCCATAGCACCGATAAAAGATATCCGGCCGTTAAATGAGACGCCAGGGAATGCACTGCCTGTTACTGTTACATCCTGTCCCTTCCTAACCTTCAGTACCTGCGATTCTGTAATGTTACAGCGGAGTTTAAGCTGTGAATCGTCAATAATATCGAAAAGCTTCATTCCGGGATTGAGGTATGTTCCAACCTCTACATAACGCTCATTGATGTATCCTGCTATAGGTGATTTAATAGCCGCATCAGCCAGACGTCGTTTACTTGTGAGATAGCGGCTTTCGGCGGCTATCAGCTGAGCATGGATATTGTCCAGCTGCTGGTTTGTAACTCCACCCTGCTCGTTAGCATTTTTAAATCTTTCGTGATCTGTAAGAAGTGCATTGTATGCGGCCTGAGATGCTTGGAAATCAGCCTTCAGCATCTCATCATCAACCTGAATAAGCGTTTGCCCTTTTGATACCCAGGCTCCTTTATCAGCGAGGATATTCATGATCCTGCCTGTCACGTCGGAAACATATGCCAGTTCCCTTACAGGTTCCAGTGTGCCGTTCGAGATAAAGGCGGTAGTAAAGTATTCTTCTTTCACCACATCAACCTGAACAGGTACGGCTGCCTGTTCCACTGTAGCCAGACTTGTTTTCTCCCGGTTATTTTTTTTGTTCATCCTGAGAACAAGGACTATCAGGGTTATGATGACGATAACCACTATTATATTTACGACTCTTTTCATTATTTTGATAATTAATTTAAATCATTACAAATTCATTTAACAAGCTCCCTTATTGTCCCATTAGCCTTCCGCAGTTCAATATATCCCCTCATATAGCTATTCAGCGCCTCAGCATAACTTATCTGTGACTGGATAAGTGAAGAGTTGGCATTCAGGACATCCGAAAGGGAATCTAATCCCTGCATATAGTTTTCCTGTGTTATTCTGAAGACTTCTCCGGCCAGTTTCATATTTTGACGTTGGGCATCAATAGTGCGCCTGCTGTCGTCAAGTTGCAACAGAGCATTCATATAGGCCATATTCAGGGATTGTTCCAGTAATTTTTCGTCTTCTTTAAGTTTCATCAGTTCAATCCGTGCACTTTTTAACCTGGCATTCTGCGACATGCCGGCAAAGATGGGCAGGCGGAGGTTTAATCCGACCACGGAAGACGGATAGGTATACTGGCTTTCACTATTGAAAAGATCATCGGTAAGAAGGTTGTACTGATAGTTGACTCCCAGAACCAGGGAAGGTAACAGTTCACTCTTAACTGACCTGACCTGCAGTTGTCCTATTTTTTGCTGTTGCTGTATCAGTTGAAAGGGGATCAAACGTCTCTGATCAAAATTGCCAGGTATTTCCAACTCAGCTTTTTGTTCAAACATCAGCAGGTTAACCGGTTCAATTTCCATATGCTGATCTGTATCCATTCCCATCTGAAGTTTAAGCAGTTTTTTTTGAATATCTATGGCGTTTATAATAGCACTATGCCGGGTGGCGAGGTTTACCCTGTTAACCTTCAGTCTGTCAAGATCAACCTTTTTCACCAGGCCGTTCAGATAGTTTGCTTCCATGGTGATGAGCATTTTATCTATAAGATCAAGACTCTGTCCGAACTGCTCTGCTGCATATATAGAGGATTGAAGCGAATAGTACAAACCGGCTGTTTGAGCAATGATTTCCTCCTCCTGCTGTTCTACGCCCAGGCTGGCCATATTCTCCGCAGTTCTGGCTATCTCAAATGTATTAAAAAGCGCGAAATTCAGGATCTGCTGGTTAAGTGCAGCTCCCAGACCCGCTGTGTAACTGGTTCCCATTTCTATAGTCAGGTATTTTACAGCGTCCGGGTCCTGAGCAGCAGGAGGCAGCATGTCATTAATGAAATTTGGCATCACAAATTTGGGCTTCCTGATATTATAATTCATGCTTCCCGATGCACTAAGGTGTGGCAGTAAACTTCCTGCGATCTCACGCCGGGCCTCCATGCTCTTCTGAAGATCCAGCTTCGATTTTCGAATATTATTATTATGTTCCAGTGCATAATTTATACAATTCTGCAGGCTGTAAACATCCTGAGCTGAAACATTACACGTAATGAATGACACCAGGATGATGAGGATGATAGTTGTTAAACTTCTCATAACGGGATGTTTTTTATCAGTAGTAAGCGAAGAATCCATATTATTTAGTCTGATAGTAGTGATTTTTTTAAAAGTTTTCTTCCTTTCTCTGATACAATTCCTTTCAGGTGATATTCCAGGACTGTTTCGAAATAATTTGTCACCATTAATTCCCTGTTGGAAAGTAAAGAATGGAAAAAAAAGCCAAAGACGGAGTAGCTAAAATACTGACTTATAAAATGGATATTCATACCGGGATCATATATTCCCTCTCTGATTCCTTTTTCCAGGTTTGAGATGATCTTTGTATAAAAAAAATCAAGATCATTTGCATGGGTTGAGTAGACCATATCGGGGTATAATTTTCTCAGATCATTGATAAAAAGCGGTGAAAGCCGGAAAAATACAGATTTAAGCTCTTTGAATCCTTCCCGCATACATTCAATGGCATTCTTTGAATCATCAACAAGAACGGTCATTTTCTGATTCAGGTCGGTAAACATATGCTGCATGCATGCTGAATGCAATTCTTCTTTTGAACAAAAATGGTTGTAGAGCGTTTTTTTGGAGATAGCCATTTTTTCGGCCAGATCCTCAAGCGAAAGGCGTAATCCCTCCTGTTTGAAAATTTGTAAGGCTTTGATTATATAGGCACTTTTTTTCCCGTTCATGTATATGACATTAGTTCGTTACATTAAAATAAAACGCAAAGACGCAAAGGCGCAATTATATATCACCAACAAAGGTAATCATTGTTCTGTTTGTTAAAATGTTCATAATAAACGTAATATAAAAGTCTAACAAACTATTAACATGAGAATAGTTAGGTCTAAAAATATATAATTCGATGCAAATATATATAAATTATACTAAAATAGTAAAAAAAGTGTAAAATTAATTCCTTCTTTTCTTTACATCCAGCTTATGATAGTCCTTAAGGATTTTCCCTAATATTTTCTCTTTTTTTCTTCTTTCAGCGATGGTGGATTGGAAATGTGCTTTTTCTCTTTCCATCTTCAGGTAATTATCATAGGTGCCTGAATCCAGTTCCCCTTTCTCGAGGGCTTCAAGTACAGCACAGCCTGCCTCGCCGGTATGGGTACAATCCTTGTATTTACAATTATTGGAAAGGCTGATGATTTCGTCAAAGGTGGTTTCCAATCCATCTGCTGTGTCTGCAATCCCCACTTCCCGCATACCGGGGTTATCGATCAGCAGGGCTCCATTTGCGAGAATTATTAATTCCCTGTGGCTTGTGATATGCCTTCCCTTGTTTGTGCTGTTACTGATTGTATCTGTATTCATAACATGTTTACCGGAGAGATTATTCAGTAATGTGGATTTTCCGACTCCGGAAGAACCCAGCATACAGTAGGTTTTCCCTTTTACCATGATCTTTTTCAGTTCATCGTAGCCGTGTTGGGTCTCGTTACTGATGGCGATAACCGGAATATCTTTTACCCGCACCTTTATGCTGTTACAAATTCCGGCTATCGCTTCCTCATTTATCAAATCCGTTTTTGTTAAGATAATTACCGGGTTAACCCGGGAAGAATGACAAATGGTCAGGTATCTTTCAAGCCTGTTGATGTTAAAATCCCTGTCAACAGCCTGGATGAGCAAAGCATAGTCTATATTGGCTGCAATGATCTGAACCTCTCCGGAATGACCCACCGCTTGTCTTTTGATAATGGAGCATCTGGGGAAGATCTTATGGATTATGGCAAACTCGGGTTCATAGATTGCCAGCGCAACCCAATCGCCCACTGCGGGAAAATCTTCACGGCTTTTTGCGGTGAAACGCATATTTCCGGTGATCTCGGCCTCAAAATCGCCTTTTATCGTTTTTACAATATACCTTTCCTTATGCTCGGCAATAACTCTGCCTGTTTCGAGATCAGAGAGGTTATTTTCGGTTTTGAATTTTTCCAGTTGTTTATTATATCCGAGGTCTTCTTTTTTCATTTTGTTATTATGTGGTGGTCTTGTTTCAAAAGAAATAAATCCACCGGTTATTCTTATAATTTTTACCTCAGTAAATCTTAAATACAACCGGCATATTCTTAGCGTACCAGTCTCCCTGTTCAGGCTGGCATTGCGACACCTTAAAATTAGTAAAACCCATACATATTTGCAATAAATGGCCCGTCAGCACTTTTTAAGTTTTGTATGATCCATTATTAAACTCCCCCGCTAATATCGATTTTAATACGGATTAATTATGTATTTTAGTTCTTTATTTTAATCGGGAGAATACTAAGTATGTCAGAAGACCAAAAACGCCAACTTAACCAGCAACTCTGGAACATAGCCAACACCCTGCGTGGAAAGATGGATGCCGATGAATTCCGTGATTATATTCTCGGCTTCATTTTTTATAAATATTTGTCGGAGAAAATGGAGTTGTATGCCAATGAAATCCTGAAGGAAGATAAGATGAATTATCTCGATATACCTGAAGATACGAAAAAAGGGCAGGAATATCTTGAAGCTGTCAGGGAAGAATCACTGGAAAAACTGGGTTATTTTCTGAAACCATCGGAACTGTTTAAGCAGGTTGCAAAGCGGGGTAACGGTAACGGCAAAAGCGAGAGTAATTTCATCATCGAAGACATCCAGAAAATCCTTATCAACATACAGAACAGTACAATGGGGACTTCCAGTGAAGAGGATTTCGACCATCTGTTCGAGGATATGGATTTAAACAGCACCAAACTCGGCAAGACTGCGGAGCAAAGAAATGAAGTGATTGCAAAGGTGCTCTCACATCTCGATAAAATTGATTTTCAACTGGAACAATCTCAGATTGATGTGCTGGGTGATGCTTACGAGTATTTAATCGGGCAGTTTGCAAGTGGTGCGGGCAAAAAAGCGGGGGAATTTTACACCCCGCAACAGGCATCGAAAATTCTTGCACGAATTGTAACACTGGGTAAAACACGTATTAAATCGGCATACGACCCGACATGTGGTTCGGGTTCATTAATCCTTCGGTTGGGCAAAGCATGTGATGTGCTGAAATTTTACGGACAGGAACGTAACCGTACCACCTACAACCTCTGCCGGATGAACATGATTTTGCACGGGGTGCATCATACCAGATTCGATATTAAACTGGAAGATACGCTGGAACATCCGCAACATGACAAACTTGATGCAGAAGCAGTCGTGGCAAATCCCCCATTTTCAGCACAGTGGAGTGCCAGTCCCTTGTTTATGAGTGATGACAGGTTCAGCGAATACGGTAAACTTGCACCATCATCCAAGGCAGACTTTGCATTTATCCAACACATGATATACCAGCTGGCAGAAAATGGTGTTATGGCTGTCGTAATGCCACATGGAGTGTTGTTCAGGGGTGCTGCTGAAGGTCATATCAGAAAATACCTGATTGAAGAGAAAAACTATCTCGATGCGGTTATCGGACTTCCCGCCAATATTTTTTACGGCACATCCATACCAACATGCATTCTGGTATTCAAAAAATGCAAGGAACATCCTGATGATATTTTATTTATTGATGCCAGTCAGCATTTTGAAAAGGTTAAAACACAGAACTACCTGCGTGATGAGGATGTTGACAGAATTGTAGATACATACGAAAAAAGAACCACAATCAACAAATACAGTTATGTTGCCTCTCTTGATGAGGTCAGGGAGAACGATTACAACCTGAATATTCCAAGGTATGTTGATACATTTGAAGAGGAAGAACAAGTGGATATTGTTGCTGTTGCCAGTGAACTGAAGGCACTGGAAACCGAAATGCAAAGCACTGATGAGACTATTGCAGGATTTTGCAGGGAGTTGGGAATTGAAACACCATTTTAATCAATGACCGATAAATTTAAAAATAAATACCGGATACCCTCTGCTCGATTGCAAACGTGGGATTATGGCAGCAATGGTGCCTATTTTATTACCATTTGCACCTTAAACAGAGAACATTTTTTTGGGGATATTGCCCATGGCGAAATGCAATTAAACGAAATCGGGAAAATTGTAGAACAGCAATGGATTAAAACACCTGAATTGCGACCTGATATGAATTTAGAACTAGACGCATTTGTGGTAATGCCAAATCATATCCATGGAATAATAATTATTGGTGAAAATCAATACAATTCGAATCGGGATGGGATTCGGGATACCAATCGGGATACCAATCGTAGAGACGCAATGCATTGCGTCTCTACCAATACCCCCAATAATACCAATACCCCCAATACCCCCGTCAATCAATTCAGGCCGCAATCAAAAAATCTGGCATCCATTATTCGTGGTATTAAATCATCGGTAACAACACAGGCGAAAAAATTTGGGTATAATGATTTTGCCTGGCAATCACGGTTTCACGAACGTATCATTCGTAATTCCGCTGAATTTTTCAAAATACGGAATTACATAATTAACAACCCCGCCAATTGGGATAAAGACAAATTCCATGAATGAACAACATATAAAAAAACCAGGATTGCGGTTTCCCTCGATAAAGACGCGATGCATCGCATCTCAACAAATACCGAAATTGCGTTTCCCTGAATTTGAAGGGGAATGGGGGAAGAAGAAGTTGGGGGATACTGCTGAATTAACATCAAGTAAAAGAGTGTATTTGTCTGATTACACAAGTTCTGGCATCCCCTTTTTTCGTGGTAAAGAGATAACCGAATTAAAGCAAGGTTTAGAACCATCTGATATTTTGTATATTTCAGAAAGTGCCTATTTGAAGTTTAAAGAACAATATGGTGTTCCTGAATATGATGATATTTTAATGACAGCCGTTGGAACATTAGGCAATGTTTATAGAATTACAGATGATAAACCATTCTATTTCAAAGACGGAAATTTAATTTGGTTTAGAAAAATACAGGAACATAGCAGCTTTTTAGAAATATTGCTTTTTGTTAATAAAAAAGAAGTTGAAAAATCATCAATAGGTTCAACGCAGAGAGCATTAACAATGGTTGAGTTAAGAAAATTATGTTTCTTTTTACCCCACCTTCCCGAACAACAAAAAATCGCATCCTTTTTCACCGCCATTGACCAGAAAATATCCCAACTCAAACGAAAGAAAACCCTGCTGGAGCAATACAAGAAAGGGGTGATGCAGGGAATATTCAACAGTCTGAACTATGATTCTAATGATTATCATGATGACTATGATAATCAGGATTTAAAATCAGGACTATCCCATAAATCCCATAAATCCCATAAATCAAGGTTAAGACTGCGATTCAGGAATGATAACGGACAGGAGTTTCCGAAGTGGGAGAAGAGAAAACTGGGGGATGTTGGTAAACCTTATAATGGTCTGACAGGTAAATCAAAAGATGATTTCGGTCAAGGGAAACCATATATTCAATACAAGCAGATTTTCGATGATTCCAGAATTGATATTACGAGATTTGATTTTGTACGAATACGGGATGGAGAAAAGCAATGTCGTGTTAGATACGGGGATGTGTTTTTCACAACTTCATCTGAAACACCTGATGAGGTCGGCACTTCTTCTGTTTTATTAGATGAAGTAAGTGAAGTTTATCTCAACAGTTTCTGTTTTGGTTACAGAAGTTCACAAGACGTTCTAATACCTCAATTCTCTCGATATTTATTCAGAAACGAATTGTTGCGTAAAGAAATAAACAAACTGGCACAAGGAAGTACTCGTTATAATATATCGAAAAATGAATTAATGAAAACGGTAATAGAATTACCAACAATCCAAGAACAAACCAAAATCGCCAATTTCCTGTCAGCCATAGATGATAAAATATCCCATACCCAGAAGCAGATTGAAAAAGCAGAGGTCTGGAAAAAAGGTTTGATGCAACAAATGTTTGTATGATTTTACACCAATTTAAATATCCTTAATATGAAAAGCAATGAAAAAAACATTCAACATATACTGTGATGAGAGTTGTCATATTGAAAATGACCACAAAAAATTCATGCTGCTGGGATGTGTCAGCGTTGCTTATAATCAACTTAAAAGGCATACAGAAAGAATCATTGATATCAAGAAAAAACACAATTTCTACGGTGAAATAAAATGGACAGGCGTTTCGTCATCTAAATATTTGTTTTATAAAGATTTGCTTGATTATTTCTTTGATACGGACATTCGATTCAGAGCAGTTATCGTGGATAAAACCAAAATAAAGAATGACAGGTTTGGTCAGGACTTTGATACTTTTTATTATAAGATGTATTATCAACTGTTGATTCACAAGAAGAACACAGAGTATTCTTATAATGTTTATCTGGACATAAAAGACACATTAAGCAGCAATAAAGTAAACAAACTCAAGGAAATACTGAATACCAAATATGGCGTTTTCCGAAATGTTCAGAATATCCATTCGAAAGAAAGTATGATGATGCAGTTGGCAGATTTCCTGATGGGAGCAATTTCATATGAACTTAATAATGATGAAAAAAAGGTTTCAGCGAAGAGACAAATTATTGAAAAAATAAAACAACAATCAAAGCAGAATCTTTGCGAATCATCATACTATACCGAAAAGAAATTGAACCTGTTTTTTATTGAATTGAAATAAAATGCCGTATAATCTTCTTAAAACATACAATGCCCTCCTGGAACTTGACGGTTTGAATCCGAAGGATAGGGGAAAATCATTAATGGGTGTGTTTGACAGAGACATAAGGAATAACCAGTTCTTTAGGTTTCAGGGTAAACAATTAAATCCTGTAACGAAGGATGGGGAAATTCCCATGAACACATTATTTACACATCTTACCTCACAAATCATTGACCAAAAGACAAGAGAAAGAGAATTCGAAATTCACAGGTCGAGAAGATTACATTGGATTAAACACCATATTGACGAAAGCAAAAAAGACAATATGCTGGTTTTTTCCGTTAAAGAACCAGAAGGATTTAGAACCTATATTTTTGATAAGGATGAAAATTACGTGATAGTATTAGAACCTCTGAGGAAGCAAAATGAATACTACTTGTTGACAGCATTTCATGTTCGGGGGAAAGATGCTCAGCGTAACAAATTTGAAAAAAAATATGCAAGAAGACTTCCAGAAACTCTATAAAAGCAAAAAACGCAGAGCATCCTGGCTTGCGTTTTTCGATTTCCTTCCTCCAAATGGTAGGATGAACTCAGCACAAATCTATGCATTTGTTAAATACAATGCAAATTTTGCACCATTTTTTTACGAGAACAGAATATCATGTCAAAGCAACCCGAACAAATACTCGAAGAACAACTGATTGCGAAACTTCAGGAACTGGGTTATGTGCTGGTGCATATCCAGAATGAATCCGATTTAATTACCAACCTGAAGAAACAATTAGAAAAGCACAACAATATTGCATTCTCCGACAAAGAATTTGAAAAGGTATTAAACATCCTCAGCAAGGGTTCAGTATTCGAAAAAGCCAAAACACTACGTGAAAAACAGCATATCATCAGGGACAATGGTGACAACCTGTATTTTGAGTTCATCAACACCGGGCAGTGGTGTCAGAATCAGTATCAGGTTACCCATCAGGTTTCGATGGAAGGTAAATACAAGAACCGTTACGATGTTACACTGCTTATTAATGGTCTTCCACTGGTTCACATTGAATTAAAACGCAGGGGACTGGAACTTAAAGAAGCATTTAATCAGGTTAACAGGTATCAGCGACATTCATTCAGCAGCAGTTACGGGTTGTTCCAGTACATTCAGATATTCGTAATCAGCAATGGGGTTAACACGAAATACTATGCTAACAACCGCTTCCAATCGTTTAAACAGACATTTTACTGGACTGATAAAGAAAATAAACGGTTAACGAATATTATTAATGGTTTTGCATCAGATTTTCTGGAGAAATGCCATATCTCCAAAATGATATGCAAATACATAGTACTGAATGAAACGTCCAGGATACTGATGGTTCTTCGCCCTTACCAGTATTATGCGGTTGAGGCATTGGTGGAAAGGGTGATGCACAGCAGAAAAAACGGTTATATCTGGCACACAACTGGTTCTGGAAAGACACTGACATCATTTAAAGCAAGCCAGATACTTACACGGTTGCCGAAGATTAAAAAGGTTGTGTTTGTGGTTGACAGAAAAGATCTGGACTACCAGACAACAAAGGAGTTCAACAGTTTCAGCAAGGGCAGTGTTGACGGAACGGATAATACAAGACAACTGGTCAGGCAATTTACTGATGACACAAAATTGATTGTAACCACCATTCAGAAATTGAATGCAGCCATCAGTAAAAAGCACTTTTTGGAACGGATGAAGCCACTTCAGGATGAACGTATCGTTTTCATCTTCGATGAGTGTCACCGCAGTCAGTTCGGTGAAACGCATCAGCGTATCATTTCATTTTTCAAAAACATCCAGATGTTTGGGTTCACGGGCACACCCATATTTGCTGAAAATGCAGTAAAAAATGAATTAGGAAAGAAAACAACAAAGGAATTATTCGGGGAGTGCCTTCACAAATATGTGATTACCGATGCCATCAGGGATGAAAACGTATTGAAATTTTCGGTTGAATATGTTGGCAGGTACAGGAACAGGGAGAGTGCCAATGAAATTGACATACAGGTTGAGGACATTGATATTGATGAACTGATGGAATCTCCTGCCCGGTTGGAGAAAATTGTTGACTATATCATTGACCATCATAACAGGAAAACACATAGCAGAGAGTTTACGGCAATGTTTTGCGTGAGTAGTATTCCGGCACTCATCAGGTATTATGAGTTGCTGTACCGTAAGAGAATGCTCGGAAAACACGATTTAAAGATTGCCACCATATTCAGTTATGTTGCTAACGAAGATGATGTCGATGCCAATGGATTTATTCCCGAGGAAATTGCCGTTGCAGCCGAACCAGAGATTGCATATGCAACCAATCCGCACACCCGTGAAAAACTCGATGAATTTATCGGACATTACAACCAGATGTTCGGGTCAGCATTTTCAACACGGGATAGCCAGAGTTTCTACAACTATTACAACGATATCAGCAAAAAGGTAAAAGAGCGTAAGATTGACATATTGCTGGTAGTAAACATGTACCTGACAGGGTTTGACAGTCCCTCATTAAACACATTATATGTTGATAAGAACCTGCGGTATCATGGGTTGATACAGGCATACTCCCGAACAAACCGCATCCTGAATGAACTGAAATCTCAGGGCAACATTGTGGTTTTCCGTAACCTGAAGGATGCCACAGATGAAGCCATAACCCTCTTCAGCAATAAAGATGCTATTGAGGAAATCATCATGAAACCGTATGATGAGTATGTGAAGTCATTTAACGATGCTTTTATCAACCTGCTGCATATTACTCCAACCGTTGACAGCGTAAACAATCTGGTCACTGAAGAAGATGAACTTAAATTCATTATCGCATTCAGGGAATTAATGCGAATTAAAAACGTACTGGCATCCTTCTCCGACTTTAAGTGGAACGATTTGTCAATGACAGAACAGCAGTTTGAAGATTATAAGAGCAAATATCTTGACCTGCATGATAAAGTAAAGAGTGAACACGCAAAAGAAAAAGTCAGCATACTCGAAGACGTTGATTTTGAATTGGAACTCATTCACCGTGATGAAATAAACGTTGCATACATCATTCGTTTGCTCATCAAACTTAAAGCCAATCAGAAGAAAGATGCGGAGCAGATTGAAAAGGAAATATTCAACCTGCTGAATACTGAAATGCAGTTAAGAAGTAAAAAGGAACTGATTGAAAAGTTCATCAGGGAAAACATGCCCGTGATTTTGGATACTGATGATATACCACAGGAATTTGAGAAGTTCTGGACGGTGGAGCAGGAAAAAGCATTCCTGAAGATGGTTGAGGAAGAAAAATTATCGAAAGAAAAAACACAAACATTGATTGAAAATTATTTGTATTCCGAACAAGAGCCGATGCGGGATGATATACTGGAACTGCTGGCAGGAGAAAAACCAACCCTGCTTCAGCGTAGAACAACAGGGGAAAGGATACTGAGAAGGATTATGGAGTTTGTTGAAACGTTTATAAATGGGATTACGGGGTAGGGTTGCATGAGAAATTTGAGAAGAAGGGGACGAAGGGGACGAAGGGGACAAAGGGGACGAAGGGGATAAAGGGGACGAAGGGGATGAAGGGGATGAAGGGGACAAAGGGGACAAAGGGGATAAAGGGGACGAAGGGGACGAAGGGGACAAAGGGGACGAAGGGGACGAAGGGGACAAAGGGGACAAAGGGGACAAAGGGGACACTTGGGGGAGAGTTTCAGTAAATTGACCTGTTGAATTGTATGATTTAAACTGATTTTTTATGTTAATGGATTATTAGTGATATTTATACAGTTTAAACGTATTCCTAATTCAATAATTCTAATAATTCAGTTCTTAAAGCACGGGTAATAAGTTATTAAAGCAAAGATTCAGGAATTTCCTGGCTCTTCATGTTAAACAGAACCTGACTTTTCCACCTGGTTAAAGGAGAAATTGGCAATTTCGGCCTGTTGTTGTGCATGTTCAATAGTCATGCTGACCACGTTGCCGTTTTTATCCGTTTCAACCAGCACGTTTTCGTTCAGGTCTTTGGTGTCGGTAATTTCATTGTTGTTGAAATTAACCAGCAAAGTATCTGTATCTTTAAAATATGTTATCTTCATAATGTTATTTTTTAAAATCCCTGTCAAAAAAAGCATTGTGAATAGTCTCGCCATCTTCAAGGACTACAATTCGTAAATATTTATCAACTTCATTAATATATCCCCATTTCCGTTTACGGCCATCGGTCTGCGTTTGTTCATGTTCCGGGAACTCATAAACCTGTTTAATCCATTCTATTTTAATGCCTCCCCGGTTTGGCCGCTGCCGTGTATGGAGAAAATAATTTGTAAACTTCATTTCATAAAGTACTATTGGGCGGCGTATGCCTGCCTTGTTTTAGCATCACGGATATAAGTGTCCATTAAATCAAAGAGCGTTTTCTTTTTATCTTCTTCGAGCAGTTCGAGTTCCTGAATCCTCTGTAGTGTTTTTTTGTCAAAATGAGCGTTAATACCTTCCCCTACCAAATAATCGAGAGAAACCCCGAAAGCATCGGCAATTTTTTTTGCTGCCTCGATAGAGGGGACAGCTTCACCTCGTTCGTACTTACCAACCATCTCACGGGAAACCCCGCATTGTTTGGATAAATCGGTCTGAGACCAGCCTTTGTCCTTTCTTAAAGTAATTATGATGTTACCTGTGTTCATTTTTATACATCAAAATGTCTGATAATACATTATTATTGCAAATATATGGAATTATTGTACATTTCCAATACTTTTAATTCATTTGAAAGAATCTTCTAAAAGACTCAAATGGATACCAAAGGACTCTTTGCCCTGTTTAATAATATTTTTCAGAGTAGACTCAATAAATCCTTTTGAGAATAAGTGTAGAGTCTGTGACAGTCTATGTATAAAAATTACCCCCCTGCATGCCTTCCGAAAACCGAATCGCAGACCCGCCCCCCCTGTATATTCAGCTTCAAGTGACTGAAATATCCCTCAATAAAAATCAATTTCTGCATTTTTTGTGTATAAATATACCATTTTCAACCTCAATAACATATGAAGAAATTGTATATTATTCTGATATAGCCTTTTAAAAATCAGGTTAATATGAAAAAATAATTTCAAAGAACTTATATGTACGGCACTTTGGCCGCCTAAAAGTTTAACGAACTATTAAATTATGGCATTCTATTAAAATTCTCATATATTACCGTCCAATTGCCGTTTTTTGGAAAACCCGGAGCATTTCCCAATGCACCATCCCAGCCAGCCGCCATCATGGCTACTGCAGTCAGCAATCCTCCGTTTGAGGGAAAATAAGGAAAGGGGCCACCCGTGGCTAACCCATGTTCATCAAATTGAAAGTTTTTGTAAGGATGTAGCAACATTTCAATGGCAAGTTCCGGATTACCTGTTCTTGCGGCCGCCATGGCGAGCATAGGAAAGTCCCAACCCCAGGTTCGGTTAAAATTCCACGTTGCCACAATTTTATCAAGTGTTTTTTTGAAACAAACAGTGTCAACTCCATCTCCGGGCAACATTCCGTATGTTCCAATGAGGCCTGGATGTTCAAAATTAAATTTTGTCCACATGTTTTCGATATTCTCATGCGTTACGTACACACCTTCCTGTTGTGGTAGTGGTGATAGTTTTTTCAGCACATCGTCCCATTTTGAATCTTCTTTTAATCCCATCCGTTCTCTCCAAACCTGGGCTGTTCTTAAACCAAAGCGCCAATAGCCAAGTTCAAAAGTTGGATTAAAAGTGGTTTCAGGTTTTGTGTTTTCTGAAACGATGTACACTGGAGGCCCCAGGATGTAACGATTGTTCGCTTTTTCGAAATACGCATAATCGGCCATAAAATCAGCGGTTTCAAAAACAATGTTACTCCATTTGTCGAGTGTTTCTCTTGTTGGATGCAAACGATAATCCAATTCGGCAAAATATATAGGATGTGGTTGTTGCCAGATCAGCAAAGCATGGATGGGATGCGGCCAATCGCGGTCAAAATTGGCAGTACACTTGGGCCAGCGTGCACCGGCATATCCTTGTTTTTTTGCACGTTCTTTTGAAGTTGGTAAAAAGTCGTTATACACATGCAAACTCTTTTCGAACAAAGGCCATCTGTTCCAAAGTGCATAATGTACACCGTGCCACCAGATCATTTCGAAATGAAAACGACCAAACCATCCATTATTTACCAATCCGGATTCTTGTGGAGGATAAGAGCCGGCCTCATTCACTTTCATTAAATATTGAGAAAGTACAATTCTGCGTTCGAGTTCTTTCCATCGTTCATCTTTGCTTTGCGATAAATCCATAGCTGCTCCTGATTCCCAGAATTCGCCCCATGATTTACTGCTCTCTCTAAAAACCTGATTTGATGTACATAATGGTTTATTTCTTTTTTCCAGAGAGAACGAACAGGTAAACTCAATGCTTTCTGCTTTTACAGGATTCAGATAGAATCGGTGTTGCGATGTAATGGTATCACCTGATAATAATTGTGCAGGAGAAGTCCAGTTGAGATGAATAAAATAATTGATATCGTCAAGTTTCCGGGCAATTGCGGCCGATTTATTATTTTTTCGCACAATTGCAGATGAATGTGCATCGCGTTTATTGTAATCTTCTCCTCCATTTGTATTAGGATACGGAAAGTAAAGAATTATCCTGATTTGCCCACTTTTTATTAAATCCGATTTTACTGAAACGCCAATTGCGTCATCGTTTGGATGGCATGCTGTTTTTACGGTTACGGGCTTGCCTTCCAATTCAAAATAACTTGTTATTATTCCAGTCCACATATCAATCTCCTGTTGTGAATTTTTCAGATCATTTTCTGTAGCTGTTTTTCCATCAGACTTCTTTAAACAGAACCCAATACGTCCCAAATTAAATCGATGTGGATTTTCAGCCAACCATGAAGATAATTCGGGTTGTTCACTGTTAGATATGTCGTATTGTACCATTCGCCCGTGTGTTTCCATCTTCAATCCTTTGAAGTCCTCAACTCGTAATCCTTCAGGCAAGGGAAGACTGTGCCAGCTCCAGTGCGACATTGTATTAAACTCTACAAATGTTTGCAGCCCGGTGATATCCACACCAAACGCAAACTCTCCATTACCAACCTGTGCCGGGCTATTCGGATTAGTTGAGGTAGTTATTATTCTATGCCTTTCAACAAGTTTTTTCCGATCTATCATATTTGTATTGCTATTATTAGAATTACATGAGCTAATAACATTTAGTGATAAAAGGATTAAAATTGTTTGTGTAATCAGTTTCATCAGAAAATAATTGAGTTATGTTATTGTTAATTAATGCGTTCTGATAGCCTGTCCCGCCTAAGCGGGAGAACCCCCATGTTTTTTTCATGTCCTTGTTGTCCCGAGTATCGGGATGGGGGTTTCATGAGAGAAAATTAATTATCCTTCACACAACGGATTGAAAATCCATAACCCCTGGATATGTAATTGGTGGCAACGTAATTTTCATTGTGAAGCATGAGCCGGTTCCATGCTTCGAGAGGGGGATCATTCTCGGTAGCACTCCACCAGTAACCACCGTAGCCCACTTTGTCGAATATCTGATTAATATAGTGGCGGTAGCCACCCGGAAGGGCTGTAAAACCGCTTTCGTTAGTTGCTCCAGTGTTAGGGCTATCCCAATGAGCTGTGCCGGTTTCTTTCAACTTGCCACCGGCTAAGGGCTCGCCACCTAAACAGGTTGTTAGTTCCATCCACTCAGGATCGCTAGGTAAATGCCAACCTGTGGGGCATGCGCCTTGAACTCCGCTGGGATTAGCGATACTGCTTAAAGAACCTGCCATCGCTGCCGACCAGTTATATAATACTTAGTTAATGCCTCACTTTAAAGACTAATTGAAATGATTAGTTTAAGTAATCTGAAATAAAAATAAGTGATTATTCAATACCAGTCAAAAAAATCTTGCACACCTTGAGTTACTGATAATTTATATTGCCTTTGCGTTTTTTTTAACTTAACGAACCATTAATACAGTATGTAAAACAAAAATACCTGCCGTAATATCTTCATTTACAGCAGGTATTGTTAATTGTCCGTGGAGATAAGGGGAATCGAACCCCTGACCTCTTGACTGCCAGTCAAACGCTCTAGCCAACTGAGCTATATCCCCGTTTACAGACCCGCAAATTTAAAATTTTTTCATGATAAAGCAAATAATAGTTACGCGTGATTCTTTTGCATATTACGGTTGATTTATTGCTGGCGGTATTATCAGGTAACTATGGAACCTGCGATAAGTTATTTAAATGAGCTTTCGTTTGCCTCGGATAAATAGTTAATATCGCTGGTAATATCTGATAATCAAAAGAATAAGTTATTAATAACTTTCCTTTTCCTTCTCAGTTTTACTTATACAAATTTTGTACATTTAATTCATTCGATCACATTGATTAGTAATAACATAATTAATTTTTCCGAGTGATAAACAAAAAAATTCTACTCGTTTTTTCATTACTACTATTTATACCCGGTTTATATGCTCTTGCATCAGAGGGTTACAACATCATTAATAATTCGGGAGAATATGCTTTATGGGCTTTTATTCTGGGGGGTATAAGCGCCATATCATTACCTCTTGGCTCTTTACTTGGTGTAATCTGGGAACCAAAACCTGCCATTACTGCCTCACTTACTGCATTTGGAGCCGGAGCTCTGCTTGCAGCACTCAGTGTTGAACTGATTGCTCCCACTGTAATGGAATTTGTAGGGCAGGTTCCGGGCGACTATGTTGATCATGGATGGCAACCCTTTGCATACTTATTAGGAGGGTGTGTTACAGGGGGAGTTTTCTTTGTTATTTTAAATGAGTTATTAAATTCATCAGGAGGCTACCTGCGTAAAATGTCGACAGTCATAACTCAAATTAATCATAATAATAAATTACGGTATTCCAGAATTTTAAAAAAGATGGGGAATATGAGGATTTTCCGTTATATCCCTTACGAACATATTCAGAATCTTATCAAACATATCCGCCACAGTACTTTTAAAAGTGGTGATATTTTATTTCGCCGGGGCGAGATAAGTGACAGCTTGTATATAATTGAAAAGGGGAAGATTGAGCTTCAATTTGAAAATGGATCAATAAAAATTTTGAAAGAAAATGATATGACCGGCGAAGTTTCATTACTTTATAATGAGCCAAATCTTGCCACAGCCAGGGCAATTGAGCCGGTGAAAACATTTGTGCTGTCAGGGGCAGATTTTGTTAAAATTAAAGAACAATGCCCTGATATTGAAAAAGCCTTGCGGAAATATGCTCTTAAAGAATTGCTGGCTGACATAAAAGACAGGGAATCTAAGGAGGAAGAACTGGAAGAAGCTGAAACGTGGAGCGATGAAGCTATTGCAAATCTCCATCACACCAGACATGTTCCAACAGAAGATGAAGTGAAAGAAGCGGCAATGCAGCACTCTTCTGCTCCCCTTTCTATCTGGCTTGGGATATTTCTGGACGGGATACCCGAAAGTTTTGTTATCGGAGCAGGGTTCCTTACCATCTTAACTCTTAAATTATCTCACTCAGATGTTTCATTCAGTGATGTGGTGCCTTATACTTTAATTGCAGGTTTATTTCTTTCAAACTTTCCTGAGGCTTTTTCCTCCAGTATCGGAATGAAAAAAATGGGTTGGGGAAAGTGGAAGGTCCTTTCCCTGTGGTTGTCACTTATGCTTATGACTGCCGTAGGAGCTGCTTTCGGATATTATTACGGAGCTGTTATCCCACACTATATAGCTATCGGAGTGGAAGGACTGGCTGCAGGAGCTATGCTGACTATGATTGCCCAGACCATGATCCCTGAGGCAGTTCACATCGGGGGGTCTAAAGTCGTGGGATTAAGCACATTAGCCGGATATCTTGCAGCTGTCGGTTTTAAGGTGTTTGAATAAGAAGCTGAATTTTATGATGGAATATTTTTTATAAAAATTTTTATTTCCTTGTGATTGAACCTTCCCGGATTATTCTGTACCTTTATTGATTCCTGATTTTCAAAATTAAATATAAATGGTTATGAAACTAAACATTCTGTTTTGTGCTGCCTTTATCGTCTTTCAGGCAAATGTTTTTGCTGTTGAAACCGAAAAGGATATATCCTCAAAGATTACCAATGTAACCGTATTTCTCCAGGGAGCACAGGTTACCAGGCAGGCAGAAACACTTCTTCCCGCCGGTAAAACCGTCCTGAGATTAACCGGTATTTCCCCCTATATTGACGAAGCCAGCATCCAGGTCAGGGGAGACGGCGCTTTCACCGTTCTTTCTGTGAACCATCGTAAGGATTTCCTTCAGCCCCTGGAAGAAACTCCGGAAGTTAAGGAACTGATAAGTAAGATCGAAGAACTGGAAAATAAAAACGAGACTGAAAAGAATACACTCGAGATTCTTAAAGAAAAAGAGTCCTTTCTCATTACCAATAAGAATATCGGGGGAAGGGATCAATCGCTCACTCCCGAGAACTTCCGCCTGCTTTTTGATATATATTCCCGTAATATGGAGCAGGTTAAAAGTCTGATGCTCGAAAAAACCAGAATAATAAAAGACAATGAGAAAGAACTTGTCAGGCTGAAACAACAGCTCGGCATATACCAGAACCGCCGGGAAACTCCCAAAAGTGAAATTTTTATTACGGTATCTTCAAAAACACAGGTAAATGGGAAATTCAGAATTTCATACCTGGTGGGAAATGCAGGATGGGCTCCTTCCTACGATATAAGGGTCGATAATATCAACGATCCCGTGAACCTGGTTTATAAAGCCAATGTGTACCAGACTACAGGGGTGGAATGGAAAAATGTAATGCTTACATTCTCCAACGCATCACCCGATAAATCAGGTAATGTTCCTGTTCCTTATCCCTATTTTATCGATTTTGAACAGGTTTATGATGATATGGTAAGCATCTCTGCATATGGAATTAAAAAAATGGAAATGGCTGTTGCCGAAGATGCCGAGGTGGCTGCGGCTCCCCGCATGGCAACTATACCGGTGGATGTTGGAGTTAGTTATAAGAGCACCAGCGTGGAATTCAATATCGAAATTCCCTATACCATCCCCTCCGAATCGAAATCCACTTCCATCGATATGCTTACCCTTTCCCTTCCGGCCGACTTCCGGTATAAGTCGGTACCGCGGCTCGATACCGATGCTTTCCTCATAGCAAGGGTGAGAGACTGGGAACAGTACGACCTGCTGGAAGGCGAAGCCAACCTGTATTTCGAAAATACTTTCGTGGGAAAATCATTTTTAAATACACGGTTTGTATCTGATACCCTGGATGTTTCACTCGGTCGTGATATGGGCGTAATAGTAAAAAGGGAAAAACGGAAGGACTTCACCAGCCAGCGTTTTATCGGTAGCAATAAGGTCGAGACCCGCTCATGGGAAATCTCCGTCAGAAATAATAAAAAAGAAAATATCCTCATCGAAATTACCGATCAGGTACCCGTATCCCAAAATAAGGATATTGTGGTTGAGATACAGGAACTGTCGGGCGGTAACCTCGATAAGGATAAAGGCTTTGTAAGCTGGATGATCGAGCTGGAACCGGGGAAATCAAAAAATATGGTGCTGACCTATTCGGTGAGGTATCCGAAGGATAAGAGGGTGGTGGTGGAGTAGCTTCGGCAGGCTCAGCTGCCGGTGGCTTCGGCAGGCTAGTTTCGGCAAGCTCAGCTACTGGCGGCAAGCTTCAACAGGAGCAGCTACCAGTGCAAGGCTCAGCTACCGGCGGTAAGCAGAGCAGTCATAAATAAAAACAACACCTTGGCCTTCGCGCTATCGCGGTTTATTTTTATTTAACTAAACCGCTTCTACGGTTTGATTTGTTTTTGTTTTTTTATGGCCTGACAGCGTTAAAGGTTACAAAAAAATATTCCAGATGTTTCGGCTGTAGAGACAGGACATGCCCTGTCTCTAAAGCTTTTGACAGATTAAAAATAATCAACATATTGCGCCTTTGCGCCTTTGCGTTCATTTTACTTTAACGAAATATTATAACTTCTGATTATATGTATTTTAATAAGATCAGCTATACCGTAGTAAATTGTGTTTTATGCCTGCTTTTTTCTTTCCTCCACTTATACTCATTTTCCCAGTCACTCAACAATACCAGGATAAATGGATACAGAGGTATCTGGTTTGAACTGAACCAGAAATATGATTATGGGGATAAATATTCCGGGGGATTGGGAACCTATACAGCACACCATTTTCCCCTGGCCATTTATGCTGAAGAAGTTAATAAAACTTTCTTTGTATACGGAGGGACAACCGGTGAGGATGAACGGCACCTGCTGTGTATGGCCGGGTGTTACGATCATAAAAAGCATCTTGTGGAGAAACCGACAGTGGTATATGACAAGCAGGGTGTTAACGACCCTCATGACAATCCATCCTTACTTATCGACAGGGAAGGATATTTATGGATATTTGTCAGTGGAAGATCCACCAGAAGGATGGGTTTTAAATTTCGCAGCATAAAACCTTATTCCATCGAATCCTTTAAGGAAATAACATCCGAAGAAATGACATACCCTCAGCCCTGGCAAATTGAAAACGGTATGTTACATCTATTTACCAAATACACCGGGGTGAGGGAGTTGTATTTTGAAACCAGTAAAGACGGGCTGATGTGGACAGAGGACAGGAAGCTTGCCGGTATACGGGAAAAAGGGGATTCAAAAGGGGGACATTACCAGGTAAGTCAAAGCTATGGGAACATTGTTGGTACATTTTTTAACAGGCATCCCAACGGCGTTGTGGACAAAAGAACGGACCTTTATTATCTTCAGACCCGGGATATGGGGATTATATGGACTACGGCTGACGGAACTATCATACCTGTACCCCTTGAAGAAGTGGAAAATCCCGCACGGGTAAAAAATTACCAGGCTGAAGGACTTAACGTGTACATTTGTGATATAAATTTTGATTCACAGGGATATCCGGTCTGTTTATATGTAACCAGTAAAGGGCATGAACCCGGGCCTGACAATTCACCCTATCAGTGGAGAGTAACCGCATGGAACGGTTCTTCATGGGAAACGTCCATAGCGGGTGAATCCGATCATAATTACGACATGGGAAGCATAATTATCAAGGATGATAAGTGGCGGATAGTTGCCCCAATGCTGACCGGTCCCCAATTATGGGGAGCAGGAGGAGAAATCGCTGTTTTTGCATCCGATGACAGGGGAAAGACATGGAACAGAATACGGCAGATCACCTGTAACAGTGACCTTAATCATGGTTATGTCAGGAGGGTCATAAATGGAAGGCCTCCTTTTGTTTACTTCTGGGCCGATGGTGATCCACACCAATTCAGTATCTCAAATCTTTATTTCGGCGACATGGAGGGTAATGTGTGGAGATTGCCATACAATATGAGGAAATCATGGGAGAAGCCGATTAAAAAATAAACATACAGAAATTTGTGTAGATACCTGATAATAACACATTGCGCCTTTGCGCCTTTGCGTTTTTTTAATTAAACAAACTATTGATAAACCCAGTAACATTGAATATATTTCGCACTAAACAACAGTTCGTTAAATTAAAATTAAACGCGAAGGCGCAAAGGCGCAATGTGTTGTATATCAACAATATAGGTAGCTTATTCCCGAATTGTTAAAATATTCATTATCAACGCAATATAAAAGTTTAACGAACTATTGACTAAATAAATACGTAAAAAAAGTTTTTAATATGTATAAGCATTGCAATATTGTTCTTCTCTTTATTATACAACTTATAACTTTCAGCGCCTGTGACCCCGGCAGTACAAAATTACAACCCGGCATTCTGCTGACTTTCGATGACAGGAATATGCTGAGCTGGGAGAATCATATCCCGCTCTTTGCAAAATATAACGCACATGTGACCTTCTTCATCGACCGTTTTGATGAACTCAATGATGAACAGATCGCAGCTTTGCATAAACTGAAAGATGCCGGTCATACCATCGGCTGCCACGGGCTGAGGCATATCAGGGCAGCTGAATACACTGAACATCATTCTGTTGAACAATATATCTCAGAGGAGATACTCCCGGCAATAAAAGTTATGATAGACAAAGGTTTTTATCCTTCCTGCTTTGCATACCCTAACAGTAATCATAATGACGATACCGATGAGGCATTGCTGAAACATTTCAGGTATCTTCGCAGTGGTACAGGGGTTCAGGGGGAAATTATCGAAACGAGTAATGTATTTGTAAAAACCAGTGAAATATCAGGAGGAAGGAGGCTGGATGGGTTGAGCTTTCATCCCAAATCCGTGACGGAAAATCTGATTGTACAGTTTAAAGCCGCCATGGAAAGACTCAGCAGTGAAGAGGAACTTCTTGTTTTATATGCCCATGACATTAGGGATCCGTGGGAAGAGGGACCAAAAAATTTTATTACCACTGAAGCACTCGAAGAGGTGTTAAAATACGCATATTCAAAAAATATTAAATACTATTCTTTTGATGAACTACCCTGAATATCATTCGGTTCCCCTTTATTACGACAGGGGAAGAAGGAAGTTTCTGAGAAACTCGCTGATCGCCGGGATTTCTTTTGTGAGTATACCTTTGCCTGCATGCGTTTTTGATCGCAGAGTTTACGGCGTAAAATACAGTCTTTCACTGGATAGCCCTACACGCTTTTTCGATGGAAACTCATGCTGGTCACACCCGCGGGCAGGCATTGTTCCTGGTGCGGGAGTTAACGGGTTGCCGCGTGTGGTGATGACCATGAATTCCCTGGATCTTTCCGGGAGTGATGTTTTCAGGGGGATGTACGGACTTTATACTGATGATCTGGGTAAAACATGGACAAAGCCTGAGGAGATCAGGAGCCTGGCTCCGCGTTATGAACTCATTGACGGGGAAGAACGCCCGGTTGCAGTCAGCGATTTCTGGCCCGGCTGGCATAAGGCTGCAGGAACCTTACTGGGAACAGGTCATACGGTAGCTTACACAACCGACTGGAAGGTCAGAAATCCCCGTCCCCGCAATACTTCATATTCATTTTACAACCCTGCAAATAACTCCTGGGCGGAATGGAAAAAACTGCAAATGCCTGATTCTGAAAAGTTCTATAACTCAGGTGCCGGCTGTGCACAGCGTTACGATAAATCCGACGGAACTATATTACTACCGGTTTCTTTAAGGCTACCCTACCGGCATAATTCGGTGGTAACTGTGTTAAAATGTTCAACCGACGGCAAAACACTTACTTTCATGGAACAGGGAAATGAACTATTCATTGATAATGAAACCAGAGGGCTGGGTGAACCTTCTCTCGCATTTTTCAGAGGAGAATATTTCATGACTATACGGAATGATGAAAAGGGATTTGTCTCCCGCAGTGACGACGGACTGAACTTCTCACCCATATTACCCTGGACGTTTGATGACGGTGCTGAACTTGGAAGTTACAATACCCAACAGCACTGGGTAACTCACCGCGACGGATTATTTCTTGTTTATACCCGCAGGGGGGCAGATAATGATCACGTTTTCAGGCACAGAGCACCGTTGTTCATGGCACAGGTGGACACTGAAAAGTTATGTGTGATGCGCGAAACGGAGGCTATCCTCGTTCCTGAACGGGGTGCACGACTGGGAAATTTCGGGGTGACGGATATTAACAAGTCAGAAACCTGGGTCACCGTATCGGAATGGATGCAACCCGCCGGCGTGGAGAAATACGGTAGTGATGGAAGTGTTTTTATTGCGAGGATATATTGGGAAAAAATGGGGTAAAGACATTATAATGCGTCTCAATGGTTAGAAAAATGAAATGCATAGTGTGGAAAAAAAACGCAAAGGCGCAAAGGCGCAAAGTTTGAATGGTATATATACAGTGAAAAAATGAATCCCTGAACACAAAATCATATTTACCCGTACATATAATTAAAACCGCGCCTTTGCGCCTTTGCTTGTGCCGTGAAGTTAGGGAAAATTTACTGAAGTTCTCTGACATGCTGTAATAAAGATGATACAATTCCGGGGAGTGCTAACCGGGACGGAGTATCGGTAAT